>Ga0102832_1000473_pt1 | contig 64337 bp, 53 predicted proteins | sample EBPBio282013_DNA_FD_88942 | JGI IMG/M metagenome (GOLD analysis project Ga0102832, IMG submission 88942) | Wastewater treatment Type I Accumulibacter community from EBPR Bioreactor in Madison, WI, USA - Reactor 2_5/28/2013_ DNA (Illumina Assembly) | ecosystem: Engineered > Bioreactor > EBPR >...
TTCCCCATCATGGAGCTGGGCACCAGCGCCAAGATGCTGTCCATCGTGCCGCTGATGGCCGGCGGCGGCATGTACGAAACGGGTGCCGGCGGCTCGGCGCCCAAGCACGTGCAGCAGCTGGTGGAAGAGAACCACCTGCGCTGGGATTCGCTGGGCGAGTTCATGGCGCTGGCCGTCAGCCTGGAAGACCTGGGCCTGAAGACCGGCAACGCGCGCGCCAAGATCCTGGCGACCACGCTGGACGCCGCCACCGGCAAGCTGCTGGACAACCGCAAGAACCCCAGCCCGAAGACCGGCGAGCTGGACAACCGCGGCAGCCAGTTCTACCTGGCCATGTACTGGGCCCAGGCGCTGGCCGCGCAGACCGAGGACGCGGCGCTGGCCGCGCAGTTCGCGCCGCTGGCCAGCGCGCTGGCCGACCACGAGGCCACCATCATCGCCGAGCTGGCCGCCGTGCAGGGCAAGCCGGTGGACATCGGCGGCTACTACATGGCCGATGCCGAGAAGGTGAAGGCGGTCATGCGGCCCAGCGCCACCTTCAACAAGCTGCTGGCCGGCGTGGGGGCGTGATCAACGCGTGATCAACGTCCGACCCGGCGCCTGACCGGCGCCGGCGTTCAGACGTCGATCGCGCCGGTCGAGCGCGCGCGGTTGCGCAGTTCGAACTTCTGGATCTTGCCGGTGCTGGTCTTCGGGATCGGCTCGAAGCGGATCTCCTTGGGCACCTTGTAGCCGGCCAGCAGCGACTTGCAGTGCGCGATGAGCTCGGCCGCCGTCACCGTGGCGTCGGCCTTGGTCTCGACGTAGGCCACCGGCGTCTCGCCCCACTTGGGGTCGGGCCGCGCGACCACGGCGCAGGCCAGCACCGCGGGGTGGCGGTACAGCGCGTCCTCGACCTCGATCGAGCTGATGTTCTCGCCACCGCTGATGATCACGTCCTTGCTGCGGTCCTTGATTTTCACGTAGCGGTCGGCCTCCATCACGCCCAGGTCGCCGGTGTGGAACCAGCCGCCTTCGAAGGCCTTGGCGGTGGACTGCGGGTTCTTCAGGTAGCCCTTCATCACGATGTTGCCGCGGAACATGATCTCGCCCATGGTCTGGCCGTCGGCCGGCGTCGGCTGCAGCGTCTCGGGGTCGAGCACCGTCATGCCTTCCTGCAGCATGTAGCGCACGCCCTGGCGGCCGTTCAGGCGCGTCTGCTCCGACAGGCTTTGCTGCGCCCAGGCGTCGCGCTTGACGGCGACGGACGCGGGGCCGTAGACCTCGGTCAGGCCGTAGACGTGGGTGATATCGATGCCGAGCTTGGCCATGCCTTCGATCATCGACGCCGGCGGCGCCGCGCCGGCCACCATGCCGCGCACTTTCTGCGTAATGCCCTCGCGCTGCTCGGCCGGCGCGTTGATCAGCAGGTTGTGCACGATGGGCGCGGCGCAGTAGTGGTCGACGCCGTGCTCGCGCATGGCGTCGAGGATGGCCTTGCCCTCCACCCGGCGCAGGCAGACGTGGGTGCCGCCCAGCATCGCCACCGTCCATGGGAAGCACCAGCCGTTGCAGTGGAACATCGGCAGCGTCCACAGGTACTTCGGGAAGTGCGGCATCGTCCAGGTGGCGGCGTTGCACACGGCGTTGAGGTAGGCGCCGCGGTGGTGCGTGACCACGCCCTTGGGGTCGCCGGTGGTGCCGCTGGTGTAGCTGACGGCGATGGCGTCCCACTCGTCGGCCGGGCCTTCCAGCTTTTCCAGCGGCGCGTGCGCGGCCAGCAGCGCCTCGTATTCGTGGGTGCCCAGGCGTTCGCCGGGGCCGGCGTATTCGCTGTCGCAGACGTCGATCACCACCGGCTCGCGGCCATGCTCCGTGCGCAAGGCCTGCAGGGCCGGCTTCATCAGCGCGGCGAACTCGGTGTCGGTGATCAGCACCGCGGCCTCGCAGTGGTTCATCTGCCAGGCCAGCAGCGGCGCGTCGAGCCGCGTGTTCAGCGTGTTCAGCACGGCGCCCAGCGCCGGCACCGCGTAGTGCGCTTCCACCATCTCCGGCGTGTTGGGCAGCATCACGCTGACCGTTTGGCCGCGGCCGACGCCGAGGGCGCGCAAGGCCGCGGCCAGCCGCGCCGAGCGCTCGCGCACCTGGGCCCAGGTGTAGCGCCGCGCGCCGTGCACCACGGCCGGCAGGTCGCCGAACACTTCGGCGCTGCGCTCGACGAAGCTGACGGGCGACAGCGCCACGTGGTTGGCGGCGTTCGGGTCCAGGTGCTGGTCGTAGATGCTCATCGCGGTGGCTCTCCTGCAGGGACGGCGGTGGTCGGGTCATCTTAGCCACGCCGACCTTGCACAGGCTGACGCGCGGCATCATCGCGCCCATGTCTGCGCCAAGGCACCCTCCCGCCCCGGCGGCCATCGGCCCGCGCCTGCTGACCGGTTGGCTGGTGTTCTGCGCGCTGATGGTGATGGTGGGCCTGCTCGACCGCTGGTACGCCGGCGAGCGGCTGTGGCCCTGGCCGCTGTTCTACGAAGCCTCGGCGATGCTGGTGGCCAGCGGCGTGGCCGCCTGGCGCTGGCGCCGCAGCCCGCGCGACGATGCCTGGCTGATGCGCCCGGCGGCGTGGTTCTGGCGCGTGCTGCGCTGGACGCCGCTGGTGGCGCTGGTCTACATCGGCGCGCTGTACGGCTTGCGCCACGGCGTGCGCGCCGCGTTCGGGCTGGGCTACGCGCACCAGCCCTGGCCGCAGGTGGTGGTCTACGAAGGCGCCAAGTTCTCGATCTTCTACCTGCTGTTCGCCGGCGTGCAGTACGCGCTGCGCGCCTTCCGCGCGCTGGCCGCCGAGCGGCTGCGCAGCGAGCAGCTGGAGCGGCTGTCCAGCCAGGCCCGGCTGGCGCAGCTGACGCAGCAGATGCAGCCGCACTTCCTGTTCAACGCGCTGAACACCATCGCCTCGCTGATCCACGGCGACCCCGATGCCGCCGACGCCGCGCTGCTGCGCCTGAGCGCGCTGCTGCGCGCCGCCACCGACGTGACGCGCCAGCCCGTGCACCCGCTGGCCGCCGAACTGGCGCTGGCGCGCCACTACGCCGAGCTGATGCAGCAGCGCTACGGCGCCGCGCGCGTGCAGGTGCTGTGGCAGGTGGACGCGGCCGGCGCGCCGCCGGTGCCGGCGCTGTCGCTGCAGCCGCTGCTGGAAAACGCCTTCGTGCACGCGGTCGAACGCCGGCGCGCGCTGACGACGATCACGGTCGCCGTCGAGCGCGAGCACGGTCGCCTCGCGCTGTCGGTCAGCGACGACGGCGACGGCCCGCGCGATCACGGCGCGCCCGGCGTCGCGCTGGCCAACCTGCGCGAACGCCTGCAGGCGCTGCACGGCGAGCGCGCCGGGCTGACGCTGCAGCCGCGCCCCGGCGGCGGCTGCATCGCGCGCATGGAGTTGCCCGCCGATGGCTGAGCCGCTGCGCCTGCTGGTCGTCGACGACGAGCCGCCGGCGCGCGCGCGGCTGGTGCGGCTGCTGGCCGCCGAACCCGGCGTGCAGGTGGTCGGCGAGGCCGAGGACGGGCTGCAGGCGCTGGCGCTGGCCGCCCGCCTGCAGCCCGACGCGCTGCTGCTGGACGTGCAGATGCCCGAGGTCGGCGGGCTCGACGTGGCCGCGTCGCTGCCCGACGACGGGCCGGCGGTGGTCTTCGTCACCGCCTTCGACGACTACGCCGTGCCGGCCTTCGACGCGGCGGCCGTCGACTACCTGCTCAAGCCGGTGGACCCGGCGCGGCTGGCGCAGGCGCTGCAGCGGCTGCGCCGGCACCGCCGCGCCGCGCCGCGGCCGGCGGCGCAGCGGCTGGTGGTGGTCGAGCGCGGCCAGGTGCAGGTGATCGCACGCGCCGACGTGCTGTGGCTGCAGGCCGCCGACAACTACGTGGACGTGCACACCGCCCACCGCCAGCACCTGCTGCGGCGCACGCTGGAAGGCCTGCTGGCCGACCTGGGGCCGGGCTTCGTGCGCATCCACCGTAGCCGCGCGGTGGCCTTGAGCGCCGTCGTCGGCGTCGACGCCACGGCCAAGGGCGATGCCAGCGTGCGCTTGAGCAACGGCGCGACCATCGGCTGCAGCCGCGCGTATCGCGCCGCCTTGGTCGACGCGCTGCGCTGATCCCGGCTCGCCCCGCGCCGGTCCCGCTTCGCCCCGCCGCGCTGGCGGCGGCTGCCGTGCCGGCCTACCCTGCGCCGCCATGGACAACGCTCGAACGACTTCCTTGCAGCGCCGCGGCCTCGAACGCCGACGCTTGCTGGCACTGGCGGCGGCGCCGGTCTTGTCGGCTGTCGCCGCGCCCGTGCGGGCGCTCGAAGCGCCAGCGTCACCGACCGCGTTGCAACCCCGGGTTCGACCCGGCGACAGCGCCTGGCCGTCGGCCGACGAGTGGCGCCGGCTGCGGCAAGCGGTCGGCGGCGCATTCGTCGACGTGCGCTCGCCGCTCGATGCCTGCGCCGCGGCGAGCCCTTCGCCCGACTGCGCGCGCCTGTTCGCGGCGCTGAAGAACCCGTACTTCATCGGCGACGACGTGGCGCTGACGCAGACCCTGGGCTGGGTCGACGCCTGGACCTCGCGGCCCAGCGTTCATGCCGTGGCCGCGCGCGATGCGTCGGACGTCGCCGCGGCCGTGAACTTCGCGCGCGAGCACCGGCTGCGCCTGGTCGTCAAAGGCGGCGGCCACAGCTACCAGGGCACGTCGAACGCGGCCGACTCGCTGCTGGTCTGGACCCGGGCGATGGCCGACATCCACCTGCACGATGCCTTCGTCGCCCGCGGCTGCGAAGACCTGCCGCCGAACCGCGCCGTCAGCGTCGGCGCCGGCGCGCTGTGGGCGCACGTCTACGACGCCGTGACCACTCGAAACGGTGGTTATGTGCAGGGCGGCGGCTGCATGACCGTGGGCGTGGCCGGGCTGGTGCAAAGCGGCGGCTTCGGCAGTTTCTCGAAGGCCTTCGGCACCGCCTCCGGCAACCTGATCGAGGCCGAGCTCGTGACCGCTGACGGCGTGCTGCGCATCGCCAATGCGCGCAAGAACCCGGATCTGTTCTGGGCACTCAAAGGCGGCGGCGGCGGCGCCTTCGTCCGCGTACTGGGCCTTTCGGCGCCGTGAACTTCAAGGTCAGGGCGGAAACGCCCGACGCCTATCGACGGCTGATCGGCCTCACGCTCGACCATTGCGCGCGCACCCTCGTCGGGCCGCACTGGGGCGAGCAACTGCGCTTTCGCCGCGACGACACGCTGGCCGTCGCGATGGTGTTTCAAGGCCTGAGCCGCAGCCAGGCCGCCGCCGCGTGGCAGCCGTTTCTCGATGCCGTGAGCGCGTTGCCCGATTTGAGCGTCGACTTCTCGCCCTTGAAGTTCGTCTCGACGTCGGCGCGCGACTTCTGGTCGCCGACGTTCTTCAAGCGCGCATTGGGCTTCATCGCGGCGGACGACCGCCCGGGCGCCGCCCCGGGCAACGTGTTCTGGCCCGGCGACCAGGCGCAGGCCGGGCAGGTGCTGCACGGCTATGGGTCGACCTGGCTGCCGCGGCGCCTGTTGGACGACGAACGCCGCGCGTCACTGGGCGACGCGCTGTTCGCCGCCACCCGGCACCGCGGCGTCTCGTTGCACCTCAACAAAGGCCTGGCCGGCGCGCCGCCGGCGGCGCTGGCCGGGGCGCGCGATTCGGCGATGAACCCCGCCGTGCTGGACGCGTTCGCGCTGCTGATCAGCGGCGCCGAACAGCAGCCGGCTTACCCGGGCGTGGCGGGGCACGAACCCGACCTCGCTGCCGCGCGCAGCAACGCGGCGGCGATCGGCCGCTGCATGGCCGAGGTTCGCCGCGTCGCGCCCGACGGCGGCGCCTACGTCGCCGAGAGCGACTATTTCCAGCGCGACTGGCAGCGCGCCTTCTGGGGCGAGCACTACGACCGGCTGCTGGCGGTGAAGCAGCGCTACGACCCGCAGGGCCTCTTCTTCGCGCACCACGGCGTCGGCAGCGAACGCTGGAGCGCCGACGGATTCACGCCGCTGCAGCGATGATCGCCGCCGCGTTCCGGCTCTAGTACCCCGCCGGATACACCGCGCCCGCCGCCACCGGCACCGGCGCGCCGATGTCGGCATTGCGGCTGACCTTGCTCTTCATCGGGAAGAACAGCCGCGCCACCGGCGCGGTGTTGAAGGCCGCCACCTGGTTGGCCGCCGCCGTCGAGTAGGTGATGCCCCAGAGGTCGAAGAACGGCCGCATGTCGCGGCCGATGATGCGCGACATCGCGATCAGCATGAAGTCGTTGCCGGGCATCGACGACGGGAAGCTGCCGGCATAGTTGCCGAAGCCGAACTTCGCCGCCGACGCGGCCCAGGTGGCCTGCGACGCGTCGATCTGGCGGTCCATCAGATACAGCAGGGTGAACAGTTCCCAGCCATCGACGAAGCCGCTGTTGTAGTAGCGCGCGTACTCCACCATCTGGCGGTAGCACTGGATGCGCGCCTCCCAGAAGGTGTAGGTGTTGTCGTTCCAGACGTTGGCGTAGACGGTCTGCGTCGGGTTGGCCGTGCCTTGCGCGGCCACCAGCAGGTTGAACGCGGTCTTGGCGTCGCCGTCGCTGCTGCTGAGCTGGTTGACGTTGCTGTAGTGCACCATCTTGTGCATCGGGAAGATGTTGTTCGACACCTCGCCCGATGCGCCGTCGTAGATGTCGAAGTGGCTGCGCTGCAGGCCGTGCCCGATCTCGTGCGACTCGCCCCAGCCCAGCGGCTTGAGCGGCCAGCCCTGGTCGTAGGGGTTGCCGCTGCAGGCGGCGCCGCACAGCGGCCGGTCGGCCACCACGTGCTGCAGCCCCGTGTACAGGTGGACGTTGCTGCTGCAATCCCAGCCGTTGGCGGCGCAGAAGGCCTGCACCGAAGCGGGCAGCACGAAGTCGGTGCCGTTGGACGATTTCAGGCCGGCCAGCTCGTAGGTGTCCTTGGCCATGTAGGTCCACAGGTCGCTGGCGAACAGCGGCACGTTGCCGTTGTACGGCGTGGACGGGCCGCCCGAATACGGCACGTTGCCGGCCAGCGACTGGCGCATCAGGTCCAGCCGCGAATGCACCATCAGGTACTCGGTGCTGATGACGACCCAGTTGGCCAGCGTGTTGTCGAGGTCGGACTTGAAGGCGGCCACCTCGGCGGCGTCGTTGGGGTTGCGCAGGATCGGGTGCGTGCTCACGCCCGACACTGTCACGTTGACACTCGGCTGCCCGGCAATCTGGGCACCGAACAGGAAGATCGGGCCGCCGTGCGGGCTGGTCAGCGTCACCGTGGCGCCCGGGGCGATGCTCACGCGCGCGCTGGCCAGCTGGTCGGGGCGGTCGTACTGGCCTTGCGAGAACGTGGTGTTGCGCAGCATGTTCAGGCCCACCGTCAGCGCCACCGCGCTGTTGTCGTTGCGGCGCAGCGTGACGGTTCGTCCAGGCAGCGCGTACAGGCCGGTGGCGTACTGCAGGCTGCGGTTGGCCGGCATGGTGGCGGCGACGGTGCGCGACACGGTCGCCAGCCCCGCCGGGAACTGCGCCGAGAAGTCGCCCAGGTTCTGCGCCACGCTGCTGTAGCCGCGGCTCATGTAGACCGCGCGGTCGCTGAACAGGGCGCGATAAAAGGCCGGGCTGGCATCGGCCAGCGGGTAGCTCACGCCCTGGCGCAGCTTGTCGGCCAGCAGCACGAGCAGCTTCTCGGCGTCGTAGCCGCCGCGGCCGAACATCGTCACGTTGGCGGCGTCGAGCAGGCGCAACTGGTCGCGCAGCGAAGCGGCCTGCGCGTCGAACTGCGTCGCGCGGTCGGTGACGGTGCCGTTGGCCACGCGCTGCGCGAAGCTCACGGCGTCGGCGATGCGGATGGTGCCGGTCGACAGCGGCGCGCTGGCCGGGTCGTAGGCCTTCAAGCCTTCGGCGCCGAGATCGGCATTGCTGGCCGCGGCGATGCCGAAGTCCTGCAGCAGCAGGGCGGCCAGGCCGCCGGCCTCGCGGTAGTGGTGGAAGTACAGCACGGGGATGCCGGCATCCAGCGCCGCCTGCACGTTGGCGCGCACCGTGGCCGGCACGGCGCCGGTTTCGTCGCGGCCGACGATCAGCAGGTCGGCCCCGGCGGCCAGGCAGCCCGCCAGCTTGGGGCCGTTGCAGGCGCCGCTGGCCGCGCCGGTGCCGGCCACGCCGTTGAGCGTGATGCCGGCGTAGGTGGTGGCCAGCCAGGCCCGCGTGTTCTCTTCGTGCGGGTACCAGTAGGCGGTCTGGCGGTTGGGCAGCTGCGCCATCACCACCTTGAAGTTGCTGGCGCCGCTGCGCGGCGTCAGCCACGCGATGCTGCGCTTGACGAGATCGCCGAGCCGCGTGTTGGCGGGGTCGAAGTTGCCGTTGAACGGCGTGCCGCCGAAAGCGATGAAGCGCGTGCCGCGCGTGGCGCTGGTGCCGGCCACCGCCAGCGCCCTGCCGCTGCCGGCCTGGCCCCAGGCGTACTTCCAGTTGCTGGCCACCAGCACGTGGTTGCGCGCGGTGTCGGTGGGCATCAGCACGATGCTGTCGTTGCTGGGGTCCCAGTCGACGCCGCTGAGCGTGCCGGCCTGCGCGGCGCCGCTGGCCGACAGGCCGAAGACGGTCTTGCGTTCGGCGTCGTATTGCTGGTAGCGCGTCAGCGTGGCGCCGAGTTCGGTCAGCAGGTCCTGCTGGCTGACGCCGGCGGCGTTGCCGGTGGTGAGTGCGATGGACAGCGGGGATGGCGGGGGGGCGGGTGCGGGTGCCGGTGCTGGCGCTGGCGCAGGTGCCGGCGCGGGTGCGGGAGCGGGTGCCGGCGCCGGCGCCGGCGCGGGAGCAGGTGCAGGTGCAGGTGCAGGTGCAGGTGCAGGAGCGGGAGCAGGAGCGGGAGCAGGAGCAGGCGCTGGTGCAGGCGAAGGCGCAGGTGCCGGCGCGGGCGCTGGTGCAGGCGCTGGCGCCGGCGTGGGCGCTGGTGCTGGCGCCGGTGACGGAGCAGGAGCAGGAGCAGGAGCAGGTGACGGTGCTGGCGCAGGAGAAGGCGCTGGTGCGGGCGAAGGTGCCGGTGCCGGCTCGGGCGCAGGAGCCGGTGCAGGCGACGGAGCCGGAGCCGGAGCCGGCACCGGCGCCGGTGTCACGTCACCCGCCGGTGACGGCGCCGCGGCGATGGTGCTATCGCCGCCGCCACCGCCGCCGCAGCCGGCCACCACGGCGCACATCAGGGAGATCCAGGTCAGTCGGCATTGCGAAACCGTCATGCTGTAAACGCTTAATGTCATTGTTGACATGATCGCATGGAGATCGGCAACGCCTTGTACCGAGTCGTTTGCGAAAGCGACATCGGCCGGCATCGCGCCAAAAAAAAGGCGCGCTGCGCTGTCCACGACCCGGCTCGCCCCACGCCGGGCCCGCCTGGCCCCGCGGCGCTGGCCGCGCGCGCCGGCCTTGCCTACCCTGCGCCGCATGGACACCGCAAGCCGCCAACGCCTCTTCTTCGCCGACTGGCTGCGCATCATCGCGTTCGCGCTGCTGGTGCTCTACCACGTCGGCATGGTCTACGTGCCGTGGCCCTACCACGTCAAGCACGACCCGGTCTACCCGGCGCTGGAGCCGCTGATGCGGCTGACCAACCCCTGGCGCATGAGCCTGCTGTTCGTGGTCTCGGGCCTGGCCACCGGGCTGATGCTGGGCCGGCCGCGGCTGGCGCGGCAGCGCACCTCGCGGCTGATGCTGCCGCTGGCGTTCGGCATGCTGGTGATCGTGCCGCCGCAGGCCTGGCTGCAGGTGCGCGACCAGTTCGGCTACGCCGGCTCGTACCTGGAGTTCATGCGCCTCTTCCTCAGCGGCTACGGCGGCTTCTGCCAGGGCAGGAAATGCCTGATCCTGCCGACCTGGAACCACCTGTGGTTCCTGCCTTATCTGTGGGTGTACACGCTCGTGCTGCTGGCGGCCTGGCGCTGGCTGCCGCGGGCGGCGCTGCGGCGCGCCGCCGACCGGCTGGCCGCGGCGCCGGCGCTGGCCTGGCTGCTGCTGCCGATTGCGGTGCTGGGGCTGCTGCGCGCGCTGCTGCTGCCGCGCTTCGGCGAAACCCATGCGCTGCTGGACGACGTGTGGGCGCATGCCACGTACGGGCCGATGTTCGCCTTCGGCGTGCTGCTGGCCCGCCGCACGGCGCTGTTCGATGGCCTGCAGGCGCTGCGCTGGCCAGCGCTGGTGCTGGCCGTCGCGGCCTGGGCCACGCTGGCCGCGGCCTGGGGCGTGGGCAACGAGGGCTTGGGCGACGGCTCGCGCTGGGCGCTGCGCTGGGTGTTCGCGGCCGAGCAGTGGGGCGCCATCGTCGCCGCCTTCGGCTTCGCCCGGCTTCACCTCAACGTCGACCACCGCTGGCGGCGGCCGCTCAACGAGGCGGTGTTCCCGCTCTACATCGTGCACCAGACCATCATCGTCGGCGCCGCGGTTGCCTTGCGCCCGCTGGGCCTGCCGGCCGGCGTGGAGGCCGCGCTGATCGTCGCGCTGACCTTCGCCGGCGGCTTGGCGGCGTGGCGACTGGTGCGCGGCGTCCCGGCGCTGCGGCCGTGGATGGGCTTGAACACAGCGGCGCCACCGCGACCGGCGCCGGTATGAACCTGGCGCGGGCCAGGATCAGCGCCCCGCTTTGTCTTTTTGGTTCTGCGACTCGATGCGTTCGCGGGCCTGGCGCCAGTCGTCGTCGGACCAGCTGCGCAGTTCGTAGAAGTTGCCGCCGGTGGCCAGCGCGCTGCCGCCGTCCATCATGATGCTCTGACCGGTCAGCCAGTCGCACTGGCCCGGCGCCATCAGGAAGGCGGCCAGGTTCTGCAGCTCGCTCATCTGGCCGGTGCGCGCCATCGGGTTGCGCTCGCGGCTGCGCGCGCCGGGTTCCTCGCCGGGGTTGAGCCGCTTGCTCATGCCTTCGGTCGGAATCTCGCCGGGGCCCACCGCGTTCAGCCGCACGCCATAACGCGCCCATTCGACGGCCAGGCTCTTGGTCATCACCTCGATGCCGGCCTTGCTCATCGCCGAGGGCACCACGTAGGGGCCGCCGTTGTCGACCCAGGTGACGATGATGCTCATCACGCTGCGCAGCGGCCGGCCCGGCTGCCACTGCCCGGCCTTGGCCTCGGCCACCCAGCGCCGGCCGACCGCGTGCGTGACGTAGAAGCTGCCGTGGAAGACGATGCCGGCGATGGCGTCGAAGGCGCGCGGCGACAGGCTCTCGGTCGGCGCGATGAAGTTGCCGGCCGCGTTGTTGACCAACCCGGTGAGGCCGCCGCCCTGCCACAGCGCCTCGACCATCTCGTCGACCGCCTGCGCCACGCGGATGTCGACGCCGAAGGTGTCGACGCGGCGCTGCGGGAACTGCGCGCGCCACGCCGCGGCGGTGTCGTCCAGCACGGCCTGGCGGCGGCCGCAGATCGCGATGTCGGCGCCCAGCGACAGGAAGCGCTCGGCCATCGCCTTGCCCAGCCCCGTGCCGCCGCCGGTGACCAGGATGCGCTGGCCGTTGAAGAGGTCTGCTTGGTACATGCTTTCGTCTCCGTGGTGATGCCTCTGCGCAGCGCTGGGTCGCTACGCGCTCGCGCGGGCGAGTGCCTGGTCAATATCCCAAAGGATGTCCTCGATGTGCTCCAGCCCGACCGAGATGCGGATCATGTCGGGCCCGACGCCGGCGGCGGCCAGCTGCGATTCGTCGAGCTGGCGGTGCGTGGTGCTGGCCGGGTGGCTGATCAGCGTGCGCGTGTCGCCGATGTTGACGAGGTGGCTCATGAACTGCGCGCTTTCGATGAAGCGCACGCCGCGTTCCAGCCCGCCCTTGACGCCGAAGGCCAGCAGCCCGGAGGCACCCTTCATCTGCCTGGTTAGCAGCGCATGCTGCGGGTGTTCGGGCAGCCCGGGGTAGTTGACCCAGCTCACCGCCGGGTGCTGCTGCAGGAAGCGCGCCACCGCCAGCGCGTTGGCGCCGTGGCGCTCCATGCGCAGCGGCAGCGTCTCGATGCCTTGCAGGATCTGCCACGCGCTCATCGGCGACAGTGCCGCACCGTAGACGCGCAGGGTTTCCATGCGGCAGCGCATGGTGAAGCCGAAGTCGCCGAAGGTCTCGTAGAACTTCACGCCGTGGTAGCCGGGCGAGGGCTCGGTCATGCCGGGGAACTTGCCGTTGTCCCAGGGAAAGCGGCCGCTTTCCACCAGCACGCCGCCCAGCGTGGTGCCGTGGCCGGCCAGGTACTTGGTGGCCGAGTGGACGACGACGTCGGCGCCCAGCGCGATCGGGTTGCACAGGAAGGGGCTGGGCACCGTGTTGTCGACCACCAGCGGCAAGCCGTGCGCGTGCGCCACCTCGGCCACCGCGGCGATGTCCAGCACCACCAGGCTGGGGTTGCCCAGGCTCTCGGCGAACAGCGCGCGGGTGTTGGGGCGGATGGCGGCGGCAAAGGCCGCGGGATCGCGCGCGTCGACGAAGCTGGTCTCGATGCCGAACTTGGCCAGGCTCACCGCCAGCATCGTCACGCTGCCGCCGTACAGCGCGCCGGCGGCCACCACGTGGTCGCCGCTGTGCAGCAGCGTCATCAGCGCCAGCGCCTCGGCGGCCATGCCGCTGGCCGCGGCCACCGCGGCGCGGCCGCCTTCGAGCGCGGCGACGCGCTCTTCCAGCGCCGCGACGGTGGGGTTGGACAGCCGCGAGTAGACGTTGCCGAAGGTCTGCAGGTTGAACAGCGCCGCCGCGTGCTCGGCGCTGTCGAAGACGAAGCTGGTGGTCTGGTAGATCGGCAGCGCGCGGGCGCCGGTGGCGGCGTCGGGAATCTGGCCGGCGTGGATGGCCAGCGTCTCGGGCTTGAAGGCGCGCTCAGCCATGGCCACCGCCCTGCCCTTGGCGCAGCGCCGGCACCGCGGCGCGCTGTGCCGAGATCACCCGCGTGTTGACGCCGGCCCAGTGCAGGCCGCCGAACAGCCGCGCGTGCTCGATCTTCACGCAGCGGTCCATCACGCTGTCCAGCCCCGCGGCGCGCGCCAGCGCGTCGGCCTCGGTGTTGACCACGCCCAGCTGCTGCCACAGGCAGCGCGCGCCGATGGCGATGGCTTCCCGCGCAATCGGCAGCACCTCGCCCGTCTTGCGAAAGACATCGACCATGTCGACCGGGAACGGGATGTCCGAGAGCCGCGCGTAGGCCTTCTCGCCCAGCACCTCGGCGTAGGCCGGCGTCACCGGCACGATGCGGTAGCCCTTGCCCTGCAGGTAGCTGGCGGCGAAATAGCTCGGCCGATGCCACTGCGCCGACAAGCCCACCACGGCGATGGTGCGGCATGCGCCCAGGATGCGGCGCAGGCTGGCGATGTCGTCGTTCATGCGGCGACTGTAGCCGCTGCTACACTGCCCCGGGTCAGGAGAGAGCCGGCCTCGGGCGCATGCGCGAAGCCGGCCGCCGAAGGCGCAGAGGCGGTGGCCTCGAACGCTCAGGCAAAAGGACTGACGGGATCGAACCTCACTGGAGAGAGGCCGTCCGCGAGGCGGCCCACCGAAGGGGCAAGGGCCGCCGGCAGCAATGCGCGGCGGCGCCGAATCTCTCAGGTAAAGCGGACAGCGGGGACCTTCCGCCTCTGGCTCAGGCCGGTGGCTGCTGGCCTGCCTTTCACGAGGAGATCCGACCATGAGCACCCCGACCGAGCTGCCGCAAACCCTGCTGCAGACCCCGCTGCACGCGCTGCACCTGCGCCTGGGCGCGCGCATGGTGCCTTTCGCCGGCTATTCGATGCCGGTGCAATACCCCGAAGGCCTGATGGCCGAGCACCGCCAGTGCCGCGAGGCGGCCGCGCTGTTCGACGTGTCGCACATGGGCCAGGTCAAGCTGGTCGGCGCCGGCAGCGCCGCCGCGCTGGAAACCCTGGTGCCGGTGGACGTGATCGACCTGGCCGCCGGCCGCCAGCGTTATGCCTTCTTCACCAATGCCAGCGGCGGCATCCTCGACGACCTGATGATCGCGCGCCCGGCCGAGGCCACCGACGCCGACTTCGGCGACCTGCTGCTGGTGGTCAACGCCGGCTGCAAGGCCGCCGACATCGCCCACCTGCGCACGCAGGCCGGCAGCCGCTGCACGGTGGTGCCGCTGCCCGACCGCGCCTTGCTGGCGCTGCAGGGGCCGGCCGCCGCCCAGGCGCTGGCGCGGCTGGCGCCGCGCACGGCCGAGCTGGTCTTCATGGCCGGCGGCGTGTTCGAGATCGCCGGCGCGCGCTGCTTCGTCACGCGCTCGGGCTACACCGGCGAAGACGGCTTCGAGATCTCGGTGCCCGCCGACCAGGCGGTGGCGCTGGCCGAGGCACTGCTGGCGCAACCCGAGGTCAAGCCCGCCGGCCTGGGGGCGCGCGACACGCTGCGCCTGGAAGCCGGCCTGTGCCTGTATGGCCACGACATCGACGAGCGCACCAGCCCGGTGGAAGCCGGCCTGCAATGGGCGATCCAGAAGGTGCGCCGCCCCGGCGGCGCGCGCGCCGGCGGCTACCCCGGCGCCGCGGCCATCGAGCGCCAGTTGGCCGCCAACCCGCCGTCCAAGCGCGTCGGCCTGGTCGGCCTGGAGCGCGTGCCGGTGCGCGAAGGCACGCCCATCGTCGACGCCCAGGGCCGCGCGCTGGGCAAGGTGACCAGCGGCACGCTGGCGCCCACCGCCAACCAACCCATCGCGATGGCCTACCTGCCGCTGAACCACGCGCTGCCGCAGCACGAGGTGTACGCCGAGGTGCGCGGCCGCCGCCTGCCGATGCGCGTGACCGCGATGCCTTTCGTGCCGAATCGCTACCGCCGCTGAAACCCCGTCCCCTTCCACACGAGCCAACCGAGGAGCAAGCCGATGACGACCATGTTCACCCCCGACCACGAGTGGATCAACATCGAAGACCACGAAGCCGCCGTCGTCGGCATCACGCTGCACGCGCAGGACGCGCTGGGCGACGTGGTCTTCGTCGAACTGCCCGAGGTCGGCCGCACCTACAAGAAGGGCGAGGTGACGGGCGTGGTCGAGTCGGTGAAGGCCGCGGCCGACATCTACATGCCGGTGGAAGGCGAGATCGTCGAGATCAACCAGGCGCTGAAGGACGACCCCGCGCTGGCCAACCGCGACCCGATGGGCGAAGGCTGGTTCTTCAAGGTGCACGTCACGCACATGGAGCAGTTCGACGAACTGATGGACCCGCCGGGCTACGACGCGCTGCTGAAGAGCCTGTCCTGATCCCCTCGCCTTTGCTTGCCTGCCGCGTGCCGCCATGCTGATGTCCGCCCTCCCTCCCCTGGCCGAACTCGAAAACGACGCCGAGTTCTGCGCCCGCCACATCGGCCCCGATGCCGCCGACGAAGCGCTGATGCTGTCGGTGGTCGGCGCCGCGTCGCGCCAGGCGCTGGTTGAAGCGCTGGTGCCGCCGGACATCGTGCGCGCGCAAGCCATGGCGCTGCCGGCCGCCGTCACCGAAGCGCAGGCGCTGGCCGAGCTGCGCGCCATCGCCGCCAAGAACCGCGTGCTGAAGAGCTTCATCGGCCAGGGCTACCACGGCACGCTGACGCCGGGCGTCATCCTGCGCAACATCCTGGAGAACCCGGCCTGGTACACCGCCTACACCCCCTACCAGGCCGAGATCTCGCAGGGCCGGCTGGAAGCGCTGCTGAACTTCCAGACCATGGTGGCCGACCTCACCGCGCTGCCGATCGCCAACGCCTCGATGCTGGACGAGGCCACCGCCGCCGCCGAGGCGATGACGCTGGCGCGCCGCTCGTCGCGCAACCCGAGCCCGGTGATGGTGTGCTCGGGCGACGTCAACCCGCAGACGCTGGAGGTGCTGCGCACCCGCGCCGCGCCGCTGGGCCTTGAGCTGCGCATCTGCAACTCGGCCGACGAGTGGCAGGCCGCGCTGGCGCAGGATTGCTTCGCTGCCTTCGTGCAGTACCCGTCCAGCAGCGGCTGGCTGCACGACTGGAGCGCCGACGCCGAGGCCTTGCACGCCAAGAAGGCGCTCTTCATCGTCGCCGCCGACCCGCTGGCGCTGGCGCTGATCAAGCCGCCGGGCGAGTTCGGCGCCGACATCGCCGTCGGCAGCCTGCAGCGCTTCGGCATGCCCATGGGCAACGGCGGCCCGCACGCCGCCTACCTGGCCTGCCGCGACGAGCACAAGCGCTCGATGCCGGGGCGGCTGGTGGGCGTCAGCGTCGACGCGGCCGGACGGCCGGCGCTGCGCCTGGCGCTGCAGACGCGCGAGCAGCACATCCGCCGCGAGAAGGCCACCTCCAACATCTGCACCGCCCAGGTGCTGCCGGCGGTGGTGGCCAGCATGTACGCCGTCTACCACGGGCCCGAAGGGCTCAAGCGCATCGCCGCCCGGGTGGCGCGTTATGCGGCCATCCTGCAGAAGGGGCTGGAGCAGCTCGGCTGGGGGCCGGAGCTGATGCACCACGCCGACCGCGGCAGCTTCGACACCATCTGCCTGAAGACCGGCGCCGAGACCGAACGGCTGCTGGCCCGCGCGCTGGCGCGCGGCATGAACCTGCGCCGCGCCTGGGGCGAGTACCTGTGCATCGCGCTCGACGAGACCACCACGCGCGCCGACCTCGCCGCGCTGTGGGGCGTGTTCGCCAAGGACGGCCAGGCGCTGCCCGAGCTGGACGCGCTGGCCGCCACGCCGCCGATGATCCCGCCGGCGCTGCAGCGCAAGAGCGCCTTCCTCTCGCACCCGGTGTTCAACACCCACCACAGCGAGACGGAGATGCTGCGTTACCTGCGCGGCCTGGCCGACAAGGACCTGGCGCTGGACCGCAGCATGATCCCGCTGGGCTCTTGCACGATGAAGCTCAACGCCACCAGCGAGATGATTCCCATCACCTGGCCTGCGTTCGCCGACATCCACCCCTTCGCGCCGGCCGACCAGCGCGCCGGCTACGCCGAGCTCGACCGTCAGCTCGGCGCCTGGCTGTCACAGGCCACGGGCTACGCGGGCGTCAGCCTGCAGCCCAACGCCGGCTCGCAGGGCGAATACGCCGGGCTGCTGGTCATCCGCGCCTGGCAGGCGGCGCGCGGCCAGGGCCAGCGCGACATCTGCCTGATTCCCGAATCGGCGCACGGCACCAACCCGGCCAGCGCGCAGATGGTGGGCCTGCAGGTGGTGGTGGTGAAGTGCGACGCCAACGGCAACGTCGACCTCGACGACCTGCGCGCCAAGTGCGAACAGCATGCCGACCGCCTGTGCGCGGTGATGATCACCTACCCCAGCACCTACGGCTTGTTCGAGGCGCGCGTGAAGGATCTGTGCGCGCTGGTCCATCGCCATGGCGGCCGCGTCTACGTCGACGGCGCCAACATGAACGCGCTGGTCGGCGTGGCCGCGCCGGGCGAGTTCGGCGGCGACGTCAGCCACCTCAACCTGCACAAGACCTTCTGCATCCCGCACGGCGGCGGCGGCCCCGGCGTGGGGCCGGTGTGCGTGGTCGACGACCTCGTGCCCTTCCTGCCCGGCCACCGCGCCGGCGGCATCGACGGTGCGCAGCGCGTCGGCGCGGTGTCGGCGGCGCCGCTGGGCAACGCCGCGGTGCTGCCCATCAGCTGGATGTACGTGCGCATGATGGGTGCCGAAGGCTTGAAGCAGGCGACCGAGACGGCCATCCTGTCGGCCAACTACATCGCCGCGCGGCTGGCGCCGCACTACGACATCCACTTCAGCGCCGGCGCGGCGGGCATCAATGGCGGCGGCGTGGCGCACGAGTGCATCCTCGACCTGCGCCCGTTGCAGAAGACCAGCGGCGTCGGCGCCGAAGACGTGGCCAAGCGGCTGATCGACTACGGCTTCCACGCGCCGACGCTCAGCTTCCCGGTCGCCGGCACGCTGATGGTCGAGCCCACCGAGAGCGAGCCGCGCGTCGAGCTCGACCGCTTCTGCGACGCGATGATCGCGATCCGCGGCGAGATCGCGCAGATCGAATCCGGCGCCTTGCCGCAGGACGACAACCCGCTGAAGAACGCCCCGCACATCGCCGAGGCGCTGCTCAAGCCCGACTGGCCGCACCCCTATTCGCGCGAGCAGGCCGCCTACCCGGTGCCGGCGCTGCGGCGCGGCAAGTACTGGTCGCCGGTGGCCCGCGTCGACAACGTGCACGGCGACCGCAACCTCGTCTGCAGTTGCCCGCCGCTCTCGGCCTACGCCGACGAATGAGCTGACGCGACGAACCGGCGGCAGCGATGGCGGTTTCCGTCTTCGACCTCTTCAAGATCGGCATCGGCCCCAGCAGCAGCCACACCGTGGGGCCGATGCGCGCGGCGCGGCTGTTCGCGCTGCGCCTGGCGGCCGACGGCCTGCTGCCGCGCACGGCGCGCGTGCAGGTGCTGCTGTACGGATCGCTCGGCGCCACCGGCAAGGGCCACGGCAGCGACAAGGCGGTGCTGCTGGGCCTGGCCGGGCACGAGCCCGACACGGTGGACGTCGAGGCCGTGCCGGCGCTGCTGGCCGCGATGCGCCGCGAAGGCCGCATCGAACTGCTGGGCCGGCACGCGGTGGCTTTCGACGAGAAGGCCGACCTCGTGTTCCGCCGCCGCGAAAGCCTGCCCTTCCACGCCAACGGCATGCGCTGCCTGGCCTTCGACGCCGGCGGCGCCGTGCTGGCCGAGCGCTGCTACTACTCGGTGGGCGGCGGCTTCGTGGTCAGCGACGAGGTGGCCGCCGACGGCTCGCGCCACAAGGTGGTGGCGCCCGACGCCACCGTGCTGCCCCACCCCTTCAGCACCGGCGCCGAGCTGCTGCGCCTGACGGGCGAACTGAACTGCAGCATCGCCGAGCTGATGCGCCGCAACGAACGACACTGGCGCAGCGATGCCGACATCGACGCCGGCCTGTCGCGCCTGTGGCAGGTGATGCAGGACTGCGTGGCGCGCGGCTGCCGCAGCGACGGCGTGCTGCCCGGCGGCTTCAAGGTGCGGCGGCGCGCCAAGGCGCTGCGCGACGCGCTGACGGCGCGGCCCGAAGAGGCACTGCGCGACCCGCTGCAGGTGCTGGACTGGGTCAACCTCTACGCGCTGGCGGTCAATGAAGAGAACGCCGCCGGCGGCCGCGTCGTCACCGCGCCCACCAACGGCGCGGCCGGCATCGTGCCGGCGGTGCTGCACTACTACAGCCGCTTCGTGCCGCAGGCCAGCGAGGCCGGCGTGCACGACTTTTTGCTGACCGCTGCGGCCATCGGCATCCTCTACAAGGAGAACGCCAGCATCAGCGGCGCCGAGGTCGGCTGCCAGGGCGAGGTGGGCGTGGCCTGCAGCATGGCTGCCGGCGCGCTGTGCGCGGTGATGGGCGGCAGCCCGGCGCAGGTGGAAAACGCCGCCGAGATCGGCATGGAACACCACCTGGGCCTCACCTGCGACCCGGTCGGCGGGCTGGTGCAGATCCCCTGCATCGAACGCAACGCGATCGCCGCGGTGAAAGCCATCAACGCCGCGCGCATGGCGCTGCGCGGCGACGGCACGCACCACGTCAGCCTGGATCAGGTCATCAAGACCATGCGCGAGACCGGCGCCGACATGATGACCAAGTACAAGGAAACGGCGCGCGGCGGGCTGGCGGTGAACATCGTGGAATGCTGAGGCGGTTGCCGATGCGCACGATTGCCGCCACTGAACGAGCCAGACGCGGCCTGGGCTGAAGTCTCCGTAAAAGGCTAGGCGGCGCCAGAGCCACCCTGTGCGGCCAAGCTGGCCAACAGGAAGAGCATGAGGTCCGCGCCGGCGTGAGCAATGAAGTTGGCGCCAAGGTCGCGCTTCCAGACGAAAAGCCCGGCGAGCAACGCGCCTGAAATCGCCACGAAGATCAAATGCGTCGGCGACCAGCTCGTCGCATGCGCGACCGTGAATGCCGCGACCGACAAAATCGCCGGCAACCATCGACTAGGGATCACTTCGGTTCCCCGTCCGATCAGGTACCCGCGGTACAGAAGCTCCTCGACGACGCCAGCGCGAACCGCCAATGCGATCTGCACCGGCAAAGACAGGGCGCCCAGCTGCGAGACCGAGGAACCATCGTCACGAAGGCCCAGCGCTGGCAGGACCAGAACCACCACGACATAGGTCGCCACGACCAGCGTCAACGCCCCCGCGATGCCGAACCCGACCGTGGCCACGGTCGGGCGCTTGAGCCCCAAGACAGAAAGCGGACGCCCCTCCCGCCGCACGGCCACGAGAACTGCCGCTGCAAGCAACCACCAGTAGATCTCCGACGCAAGCATCGGCCAGCCGGTGCGCGGTAGCAGCGGCAGAACGACGCAAAGCAGAACAGACGTCAGCAACCAGGGTTGCATGGATGGCGCCCAACTTTCGAGGTAACGCGGAATTGGCGGCCTGCGGCTGGGCTGCAGGTCGACCTAGATCCTACGCTTCGCTACGCGCCGTAGCCCGCCGAGGTGATTTCCGAGCCGCTTTCCCGAACGCGTCGCCGTACGCACAACGGTCAGCGCGGCGCCATGCCGTCGCGCCGCCGGCGCCGCGTTGCCCCGAACGCGGCCAGGCCGGCCAACGCCAGCGCGGCGCTGCCCGGCGCGCTCACGGGCGACCCGGTCGGCGTCAGATCGGCGTCGCCCGTTACGATCGCTCCGTCGGTCCCGAACTGGCCCTGGCCGAAGAAGATCCCTATGGCGTTGGTGGTCGCGCCCACCGATGGCATGTAGATGAACAGGCCCTTGAAGACCTCGCCATCGTCGGTGCTCGGCCCGCTGCCGAACACATGGAAGCCGTAGTGCCCGATGCCGTTGGGCGTGGTGCCGTCGTAGTCGAACTGCGTGAGCTGCATCTCGCTGAACACGTAGGTGTTCGCGCCCAGTTGCATCGAGCCCCACACGCTGCGCCTGAGGCCCAGGTTCAGATGGCCCGCAGTGATTTGCCGAAAGTCCTCGTTGAAGGTGAGCGACGCGCTATAGGGCGTGCCGAGCGGGAAGTCGTCCTCGACGATCGGCAGGGGGTAGTAGTCGAACACGCTGCCGGCGTAGTCGAGATGCACCCAGGCCGCGTGCGACGCGCCCGGGGCCAGCGTGGCGGCCGCGAGGCCGATGGTGGCGCCGAGCGCCGCAAGCTTCGATTTCATCGATGAACCTCCTTGACCGAGCGCCCGCGCGGTGTGCGGGCTGGAGGCTCATTGTTCAAAACCGGGCGTTAGGAATCCGTTATGACGGGCGCTTCGCGGCGCCTGGACCACTCTTGCGAACGCAGGGGCCGGGGCCGGGGCCGGGCCCGATTTCTCAAGCGCGAGAGCGGGTGTGGCCGCAGGTGTCGAACCCATCGCGACGAAGGTGCTGCGCTCACACGAAAGCCGAAGCTGAGTCGTCGCTCTCCAAACCGTTTGAACCGATGGTTAGCCGCCGCTCGATGCGACCCGCGACACGAGCGTGCCGATGACTCGCAACTGCAAGGCGGGGGATGTCGCCTGCTTCGACTCGCCAGCGCGAGACACACTCAAGCCGACGACGGATTGCTCGGTGGCACCCAGGCATTGACTCTTCTCTGTCTCCGAGGTGACGACCACCTTGCACATGACGTTCCCCTGAAAGTACTCGCCGCGCGCTCTCAATTGCTCCGCCGTGCCCTCCCGTTGCGCCAAGCCTTGCATCGCCCGCAGTTGACGCGCACGATCCGGTACGCCCTGAGAGATGATGACTGAAACGGTACTGCCGGTGCCGACGCCCTCATACCTGCATGCCTGCACGCCACCCGGTTGCAATTCGCGCGAGGGCGTTGCTCCCTTCGGGATGCCGAGTTCCTCCATCTCACTGCTCGTGAGCAGCGAGCACGGATCGATCGGATCGGCTAACGCGGCAGTTGCTGACGCCATGGCAGCCGCCGCGATGGCAAGGGCATGAAGACGCATGAGGCGAACCGTCTCGTGAAGGCTAACGTTTGTGCTGAACGGACGACCCCGGACGGCGAAGCCGGCGGTGGGCGGTCCGGCTGAGCGGCGGGCCTGCCCTTACGGTTGCTGTCGTGCTCCTGGGGGCTGAAGCTGCTCCCATGTGTTCCACTCTTCGACGATCTTGCCGTTCACAATGCGCGCGAGATTGATGCCGATGAGCGTCATCAGCTCGCCCGTCGCGCGTAGCTTGACGTGTGCCGTCATGCGCGTGGCAACCTTCTCGCCCTCTACGAACTGGTCGTTGACTTGAAACGAGTCTTCGTCGTAGATGAAGAGGTTGTGAAAGTACAGGATGCTCTGCCGGAACCCTTCGAAATCACGGTCACCGGCAGACGCGTGACCAACGTAGTCAGCGGCAATCACTTCATCCAGTGCGGAGAGGTTGCCAGTTGCATAGATGTCGACCAACCTGCGGAACACCGCCTTCTTGGATTCAGGCGTGTCAGTCGCTGCCGGAGTGCTCATGGATCGCTCCTTGAACTGTGTCTGTGTATGGTAGTCGGCCCTGCAAAATCCGGTCAGCAACCCAGCAGACTCCAGCGCCGCGGCCATCCGAGCGACGGCGACGCGCGCAAGTTGTCCCGCAGTAGCGGTAGCAACTGCCACAGATGCTCGCACATCGCCGACAAGCCCTGTTTGCTGCCTGCCACGACCATTTGGAGCAGGCACGCCAAGGCCTTCAGGGCTTTGGCCAGCAGCGCGCGCATCAGCCAGCGGATGTTGTAGCCCAGGGCGCAGCTGAGCGCGTGCAGCGCATCGCCTTGGGCACCTTGCAGCCAGCAGCGATCCATGCGGTGGTCGGCCTTGGCGTGTCCGATGGCCGGCTCGATCGCCTGGCGGCGCTTGAGCCAGCGCCGCTGCATCGCCGTCAGGCTCTTGAACTTGCCTCGATGGATGACCTCGACTCCGGGGTTGTCGGCATCGACGCCGCGGTAGCCCAGGTCCACTACCGCGGTCTTGGGCTCGACGCCCAGGTCCTGGTACAGGTTGCGCACCTGTTCGAGCTGCGCTGCCAGCGTGTGCCCGTCGTACGGGTTGCCGGGGAAGCTGCGCGCACCGACCATCAGGCCGCTGTTGTGCGTGACGGCGATGCCGACCTTGACGCCGAACTCGTAGGGTTTGCGCGCCTTGCCCTTGGAGATGCACTCCACCTCGGGAGCATGCAGCGCGTACAGCTTGTTCTTGCTCTTGGGCTGCTGCACGCGGATGCGCTCTGCGCGCGGGAGCCAGGTGTTGATCGCCACCAGCGTCAGCGCGCTGGGCGGCTCGGTGTTGTGCGCGCCCGGCTGAAGGCGTTCGGCGAGCTTGCGCCGGACCTCGCGTATGACGATGCCCAGCACCGTGCGCTGGCGTCGCAGCACTTTGCGCAGCCGCCTGAACTGCTTGGCGTGGGCATACCCGCCGGCGCGGCGGCGCAGTTCGGCACCCTCGTGCTCGAAGGTCTGCTTGAGCTTGAGGCCCAGGCGCTTGGCCACGCCCACCACCTTGCGCCGAGCGATGTCCAGCAAGCGGCTGTCGGTCGGATGCGCGATGGCCTTCTCCTGCACCGTCGAGTCGACGATCACGCGCTCGAGTTCCTGCGGCTTGATGACACGGCTGTCCACCGCCGTCTCGATCGTGGCCTTAAGCAGCAACTCCAGGCCCTCTTCGCCGATGGCGCGCCGAAAGCGGCCGATCTGCGTGGCGTCACACGGCAGCCTCGGCTCGAAGTACTCCATGCCGCAGAAGTGCTGCCAGTACACGTTCTCCGCCCAGCGTTGCACGAGATCCTCGTCGCTGAGGTTGAAGCTGTTCTTCAGGTACAGCAGTCCGGCCATCAGGCGGATGGGCAGCCGCGGCCGGCCTGCGCGGCTGATGCCACCGCCGAATTCCAGCGACGTGGCGCCAAACAAATCATCGACGGCTGCGGACTTCGGTGGCCTGTCTTCGTGCCCGAACTTGGCAGCAAGCGCCGCCTCAATGGCCGCCCAGGGCAAGCGCGCCGACAACACCGCCAGCGGGTGTCGCAGGTCGATCATCGTCTGCAGTCGCGTGCGGACGAAGTCGTCTGTGGCCATCGGCGATGGGAGTCGAAAACTCTCAGAAACTGCGGGTCATTGGACCCGATTCCAGGAGTTCTCGCCGTCGGCAATCACCCCGCAACGCCAGTGTTCATGCAGGCCGCCAGGGTTTTGCCGGGCCGACTAAGTTAACGGTATTGGGTTAGGCATCAACTTAGCGCGACGGACATTTAAGTAATGGAATTGGGATCTTAATTTGTTGAACTGATAGTCCCAAGCCATCTTGAACAGCAGCCTCTTTAACCTCGATTTTCTCGGGTTTGGCTGGTCCCACTATGTTGTCCAATTCGATCCGATAGCACAAGACTGAATCGCGCAGTTGAAATCGATCGCCAGTGTTAAGGCGTGGCGGGACAAGCTTGTATGGGAATGTTTCTTCGACTTGTCTCTGCGCGAACTCAATGTCTTTAACCATTTGCAGCTCATGCTCTCGTAGAGCATCAACGCAATTGCCCTTCCCTGGCGTACATGAATCGGTCAGCGAGTTGTGCAGCAATTCGATCTGTTCACTGAGGGCGAGAACTTTTGCCACGGGGCGGTCTGCGTTGGCAATGAAGCCCTTGAATGCAGCATGATTTTGCAATATTTCATCAAACGCCGAAGACAAGGCTTGCGCAAGTTGCTCGGGGACGTTGCTCACTTCCTTGAGTGGGGTATTGGAGAAGCCTAACAGGCGGTGGCATGTCGAGATATCTCTATTGAAAATGATGAGGGTCTGTCTTGCTAATGCGTTGGGTGCTATTTTGGCGTTGAGTCTGTCTTGGGTGAAAGTATTAACTGACCAGATCAAGCGAGGAATCCTCACTGCGCAATAAAATCGCTCGGCTTCGACATCGGTTGGGCTGATTGGAAGTAAACGTTTTATTGGTGCAATTAGCGGCTCAACTGCGCCAGACAGCGTGTCGTACGCGCCCTTCGCGATCCCGATGACTGCGACTATCAGCAATAAGCGACGCAGTAAAGGCCGCTTTTCTAGGAGCGCAATAGCCTGTGACTCAAGTGGTGCAGACAATGGACCTCCGTGAAGTGGTGTTGTTGACGCCTACCTGATCTCGGGCGCACAACGCGCCCCGTATCCGGATACGCTGGCCTTTCTGTCAGGCGTATCCGGATACGCCTGACACGGCCGTCTGCCGCACGTCTCGGCGGCCGCCGGGCGTCGTGCAAAGCGCAAGGCGCAAGGCGCAAGGCGCAAGGCCGACATCGGGTACTTGATTGCCCGCGTGCATTCGTGCGCACTGGACATGCATACAGTATCGAGATTGGCATGGCCCTCCCCACGTCGGCTGTTGTCTCGGCCGCACCGCGCTTGCTGGATCAGCTTCGCGAGCCGATCCGGTATCGACACTACAGCATACGAACCGAGGAAGCCTGCGTCCATTGGGTGCGGTCGTTTGTCCGCGTTCACGAGATTCGTCACCCACGGCCGATGGGCGAGGCCGAGGTCCGTGCCTTCCTCGGCTAGCGCTCGCAGGCGCGCGCCCCGTGTCCGTCTCCACGCACCGGCAGGCGCCGGCTGATTGGCTATTGCTGAGCGAGCCGCCTCAGCCCGCCTTGCCTGCCCGCTGCTTGACCTCGCGGCTCTCGATGATGATCAGCGCCTCGGCCAGGGTCTCGACCGACAGGCCTTGCGCATGCAGTTTGTCGAGCGCGGCGACGGCCAGGTCCAGCGGCTTGCCGCTGGTCGCGGCGGGTGCGGCCACCTTGGGCACCACCGGCATCGGCACGGCGCCGGTGCCTTGCAGCAGCGCGTCGATCTCGGCCTGCTCGGCGTCCACCATCGCTTCGTGGCGGCGCTTGGCTTCGGCGTCGTTGCCGAAGGCCTTCTGCGCGAACTTGCCCAGTTCGTAGCCGTCGCGCGTGTTCAGGAACTCGGTCTCGGCCTGCACCGGTTGCGGGTTGCGCTTGTTGAACAGCCACGAGGTCAGCAGCGTGAATGCGCTGCTCTTGCCTTTGCGCGGCGAACTGCCGCCGTCTTCCTGTGCCATTGGCGAGCTTCCGGGTTATCCCCGCCATTTTGCATGGCGCCGCAACGGCCATCGATGACGGCCGTTGCGGTGCCGAGGGCTTAGCCCATGTGCAGGCCGCCGTTGCAGCTGAAGTCGGCGCCGGTGGTGAAGCCCGAATCCTCGCCGGCCAGCCAGGCGACGATGGAGCCGATTTCTTCCGGCGTGCCCAGGCGCTTGACGGGGATGGTGGCGACGATCTTCTCCAGCACCTCGGGCTTGATCGCGCGGACCATGTCGGTGCCGATGTAGCCCGGGCTCACGGTGTTGACGGTGACGCCCTTGTTGGCCAGTTCCTGCGCCAGCGCCATCGTGAAGCCGTGCATGCCGGCCTTGGCGGCCGAGTAGTTGGTCTGGCCGGCCTGGCCCTTCTCGCCGTTGACCGACGAGATCTGGATGATGCGGCCGAAGCCCTTTTCCACCATGCCCGGCACCACCTGCTTGGTGACGTTGAACATGCTGTTGAGGTTGGTGTCGATGACGGCCTTCCAGTCGTCGGGCGTCATCTTCAGGAACATGCGGTCGCGCGTGATGCCGGCGTTGTTGACCAGCACGTCGATCTGGCCATGCTCGGCAATCGCCTTCTGGAACGCCTCCACCGTGGAGTCCCAGTCGGCCACGTTGCCGACCGAGGCGTAGAAGCTGTGGCCCAGGGCCTTCTGCTCGTCCAGCCACTTGCGGAAGTCGCGGCTGGGGCCGCAACCGGCGATCACCTTGAAACCTTCCTTGGCCAGGCGCTGGCAGATTGCGGTGCCGATGCCGCCCATGCCGCCGGTTACGTAAGCCACTTTTGCCATTGCTCGCTCCTTGCGTTTCTGATGAGGTCGTGTGAGAGGTTGACCGTGCCGGCACGGGCCGTCAACCGGGTTCGCCCGATGACGGCCGTGCCCGCCGGCGGGATCAGGCCTTGGCCTTGACGTAGCGGCCGGGCGCCGGCTCGATGGGCTTGAACTGGCGGTTGCCCAGCGTCTTGGGCGCCGGCTGCAGCTTGCCGCCCATGCCGCGCAGCCAGCTGCTCCAGTCGGTCCACCAGCTGCCCGGGTGCTCGGTGGCGCCGGCAAACCAGTCGGCCGCCTTGGCCGGCAGCTTGGCGTTGGTCCAGTAGCTGCGCTTGCCCTTGGCCGGCGGGTTGATCACGCCGGCGATGTGGCCCGAGGCGCCCAGCACGAAGCGCTTGTCGCCCTTGAGCACCTGGGTCGAGGCGTAGGCCCCGGTCCAAGGCACGATGTGGTCCTCGCGCGAGCCGTAGATGTAGGCCGGCGCCTTGATGGAGCCGAGGTCGACCTTCTCGCCGCACACCGTGGTGGCGCCGGGCACCTTGAGCTTGTTTTCCAGGTAGGTGTTGCGCAGATACCAGCAGTACATGGGGCCCGGCAGGTTGGTCGAGTCGCCGTTCCAGTACAGCAGGTCGAACGGCGGCGGCGCCTCGCCCTTGAGGTAGTTGCCGACGACGTAGTTCCACACCAGGTCGTTCGGGCGCAGGAAGCTGAAGGTGGTGGCCAGCTCCTGGCCCTTCAGCAGCGCGGGCCCGGTCGGCGCCTTGGGGCCGAGCGTCAGCTCGCGCAACTGCACCGAGGCCTCGTCGACGAAGAGGTCGAGCACGCCGGTGTCGGCGAAGTCCAGCAGCGAGGTCAGCAGTGTCAGCGAATGGGCCGGCTGCTCGCCGCGCGCCGCCAGCACGGCCAGCGCGGTGGCAATCAGGGTGCCGCCGATGCAGAAGCCCAGCATGTTGTAGCGCTGCACGCCGCTGATGGCCTGCACGGTGCGGATGGCCTCGATCACGCCGTGCTCGATGTAGTCGTCCCAGGTGGCGGCCTTCAGGCCGTCGTCGGGGTTGCGCCAGCTCACCACGAAGGTGCGGTGGCCCTGGTCGACCGTGTGGCGGATGACCGAGTTGTCGGGCTGCAGGTCGAGGATGTAGAACTTGTTGATGCAGGGCGGCACGAAGAGCATCGGCCGCTCGTGCACCTTGGCGGTGGTGGGCGTGTACTCGATGAGCTGGAAGAACGCGTTCTCGAACACCACGCTGCCCGGCGTGACGGCCACGTTGCGGCCGACTTCGAACACGCTCTCGTCGGTCTGCGAGACGTGGCCCTTCTGCACGTCTTCCAGCAACAGCCGCATGCCTTGGGCGATGCTCTCGCCCTTGGTGTCGACGGCCTTCTTCAGCGCCTCGGGGTTGAAGGCGAGGAAGTTGCTGGGCGAGGCGGCGTCCATCCACTGCTGCACGGCGAAGCGGATGCGCCCGCGCGTCTTGGGGTCGCCCTGCACGCTCTCGGCCATCTGCAGCAGGGTGCGCGCGTTCAGCAGGTACATCTGCGCCGTGTAGGCCGAGGCCGGGTTGGCCAGCCATTCCTGGCCGGCGAAGCGGCGGTCGCCGATCGGCGCGGCCTTGGCCTTGCCTTCGGGCTGCACGCGCTCGAGCTGCTGGTTCCAGATCTCGGCGGCATTCGTCAGGTACTCGGCCTGCAGCCGCGCCAGTTCGGCCGGCGGCAGGCTGAGGCCGCTCATCGACTTCATGAAGTCGTCGAGCACGGGGCCCAAGGGGTTGGCCGCGGGGTCGAACGCAGGCAGGTTCAGCAGGGGTTTGAGCACGCTTGTCTCCTGAAGGGCTTGTTCTGTGATGCGGCGGGCATCGGGTGCTGCGAAGGGCAGCTTAGGTGCGCTGGCTTACCTTGGCATGACATCATCATGCGCCTCGCGGTGGCCGGCAACGATGAAGGGGCGGTGGTGGGCATCTACGTGGTGGTGATCGCATGGCTGTACGTGGTGCTGATGATGGCAGTGGCCGAGGCGCTGTCCAGCCAAGGCACCGTCCTGGGCGCGGTCTTCACGTTCGTGCTGTACGGCGTGCTGCCGTTGTCCATCGTGGTCTACATCCTGGGCACGCCGCTGCGCCGGCGCGCCCGTGCGCGGCGAGAGCAGGAACAGGCCGCCGCATCACGGGGCCGCGCAGGCGATGGCGGCGCCGAAGCGGCCGAGCCGGTCGCCGCCGCGGAACGAAAAGAAGCCTGAGCGCTGCTCGACCGTGCACCAGTGCCCGCCGCCGATGCGCGTCACGCCGGCGGCCTGCAGGCGCCGGCGCGCCAGCAGCGGCAGATCGGCCAGCCAGCGCGCGGCGCCGTCGGGGCGGTCGCGGCGGACGAAGGCGGCGTCGGTGGCCGCATCGGTGGCGGCGTGATCATCGGGATCGGCGCCGAAGGCCTGCAACACCTCGGCGCCCACCTCGAACTGCCGCGCGCCGATGCAAGGGCCCAGCCAGGCCTGCAGCGCGTCGGGCTCGCAGCCGGCCTCGTCGCACATCGCCTGCACGGTGGCCTGCAGCACGCCGGCGGCCAGGCCGCGCCAGCCGGCGTGCGCGGCGCCGACGATGCGGCCGTCGTCGCTGCTCAGCAGCACCGGCAGGCAGTCGGCCGCGAACACGGCGCAGGCCAGGCCCGGCGTGCGGGTGATCGCGGCATCGGCGGTCTGCGGCTGCGCGGCCGATTCGGCATTCAGCCGCAGCACGCGCACGCCGTGCACCTGGTGCATCCAGGTCGGCTCGGCGCCCAGTTCGGCGGCAAAGCGGCGGCGGCGCTCGGCCACCTGCGGGTCGGCCGCGTCCAGCCGCAAACTGCCGCCGTGCCGCGTGCCGACCAGCGCGCGCGCGGCGCAGGGCGCCGGCCAATCGGGGCGCAGCCAGTGGCCGGCGTCGGGCCCTGCGGATGGCATCCTCAAGCGGCGTCCGGGCAGGCCTCGGGGCGCGTGTTCTCGAAGGCCGGCAGCTTCATGCACGCGTCGAACACGCGCATCACCTGCGGCACGTGGTCCAGCCGGCAGCCGAAGCGCTGGGCGTTGAAGATCTGCGGCACCAGCGTGCAGTCGGCCAGCGTCGGCGCGTCGCCGTGGCAGAAGGTCGACGGCCGCGCGGCGAGCTGGCGCTCCACCGCGTCGAGGCCGGTTTCCACCCAGTGGCGGTACCAGCGGTTCTTGTCGTCGTCGCTGACCTTCAGCGGCCCCACCAGGTAGCGCAGCACGCGCAGGTTGTTCAGCGGATGGATCTCGCAGGCGATGTCGAGCGCCAGCGCGCGCACGCGGGCGCGGCCGACCGCATCGGGCGGCAGCAGCGGCGGCTGCGGATGGGTTTCGTCGAGGTACTCGATGATCGCCAGCGACTGCGTCAGCACCTGGCCGTCGTCGACCAGCGTTGGCACCAGGCGCGTCGCCGAGACGGCGGCGTAAGGCTCCTGCAGATGCTCGTTGCGCGTCAACTGCAAGGCGCGGTAGTCGTAGTCCAGCCCTTTCAGCGCCAGCGCGATGCGCACGCGGTACGAGGCGCTGGAGCGGAAGTAGTTGAAGAGTTCCATCGCCATGCGGCCGCCGCGCTCAGGCCACCGCCACGCGCAGCTCGGGCAGGCCTTCGACGCGGCCTTCCATCACGTCGCCGCGCGTCACCGCGGCCACGCCAGCGGGGGTGCCGGTGAAGATCAGGTCGCCGGGCTGCAGCGTCCAGGCGGCGCTGAGGTGCTCGATGATCTCGTTGACGTTCCAGATCAGCTCCTTGAGGTCGCCCTTCTGCCGCGGCTGGCCGTTGACGGCCAGCGTGATCGCGCCGTGCGTCAGCTCGCCGGTGCTGGCGATCGGCACGATGGGCCCGATCGGCGCCGCCTGCTCGAAGGCCTTGCCGATGCACCAGGGGCGGCCCTGCTTCTTCATCTCGTTTTGCAGGTCGCGGCGCGTCATGTCCAGGCCGACCGCATAACCCCAGATGTGACGGGCTGCGTCGGCGGCCTTGATGTCGCGGCCGCCCATGCCGATGGCCACCACCAGCTCGATCTCGTGGTGCAGGTTGCCGGTGAGGCTGGGGTATTCGATGCGGCCGGTCTCGCCGTCGACCACCGGCACCGCGGCGTCGGCCGGCTTCATGAAGAAGAACGGCGGCTCGCGGCCGGAAAAGCCCATTTCCTGCGCGTGTTCCACGTAGTTGCGGCCGACGCAGTAGATGCGGTGCACCGGGAAGGCGCCACCGCCGGCGACGGGAACCGCCACGGTGGGCGGCGGGGCGACGACGAAGCTCATCGGGTTCTCCTGGCTGGACGGTTGGGCGGCGCGGCCATCATGCCACGCAGCGCCGCCGCTACACTGGGCCGATGTTCATGTCCCGCCGCATCAAGCATTGCCGCGTCTGCGGCACGGCCGTGAGTTACCAGGTTCCCGTCGACGACAACCGCGAGCGCGCGGTCTGCCCCGCCTGCGGCGAGATCCACTACGAGAACCCGATCAACGTGGTCGGCACCGTGCCGGCGTGGGGCGACCAGGTGCTGCTGTGCCGCCGCAACATCGAGCCGCGCAAGGGCTTGTGGACGCTGCCGGCGGGCTTTCTGGAACTGGGCGAAAGCACCTCCGACGGCGCGCGGCGCGAGACCGACGAGGAGGCCGGCGCGCACATCGAACTGGGCGCGCTGTTCACCGTGCTCAACGTGGTGCGCGCCGGGCAGGTGCACCTGTTCTACCTGGCGCGGCTGCTCGACACGCAGTTCGCGCCCGGCCCCGAGACCATCGAGGCGCAGTTGTTCGCCGAGCACGAGATTCCCTGGGACGAGATCGCTTTCCGCACCGTGCGCCGCACGCTGGAGCACTACTTCGACGACCGCAAGAGCGGCCGCTTCGACGTGCACGCGGGCGACATCGCCTGAAGCTGCGGCCTCATCGGCCGCATCACTTGCCGCATCCCTTGCCGCCTCACTTGCGCGCCGGCGGCAGGTCGGTGCAGGTGCCGTGCGCGGCCTCGGCGGCCATGCCGATGCTCTCGCCCAGCGTCGGGTGCGGGTGGATGGTCTTGCCGATGTCGACCTCGTCGGCGCCCATCTCGATGGCCAGCGCCACCTCGCCGATCATGTCGCCGGCGTGGGTGCCGACGATGCCGCCGCCGAGGATGCGGTGGCCGCCATCGGGACGCGCATCGAACAGCAGCTTGGTGAAGCCTTCGTCGCGGCCGTTGGCGATGGCGCGGCCCGACGCCGTCCACGGGAACAGGCCCTTCTTGACGGCGATGCCCTTGGCCTTGGCTTCGTCTTCGGTGAGGCCGACCCAGGCCACCTCGGGGTCGGTGTAGGCGACGCTGGGAATCACGCGGGCGTCGAACTGCGCCTTCGCGTCGCCGGCCGCCACCTCGGCGGCGACGTGCGCCTCGTGCACCGCCTTGTGCGCCAGCATCGGCTGGCCGACGATGTCGCCGATGGCGAAGATGTGCGGCACGTTGGTGCGCATCTGCACGTCCACCGCAATGAAGCCGCGCTCGTCGACGGCCACGCCGGCCTGCTCGGCACCGATGGCACGGCCGTTGGGCCGGCGGCCGACCGCCTGCAGCACGAGGTCGTAGACGCCGTCGCTCTTGCTGCCGTCGAGGCCCTCGAACTGCACGCGGATGCCGTCGGCCGTGGCCTCGGCGCCCACCGTCTTGGTCTTCAGGCGGATGTTGTCGAAGCGCGCGGCGTTCATCTTCTGCCAGACCCGGACGAGGTCACGGTCGGCGCCCTGCATCAGGCCGTCGAGCATTTCCACCACGTCCAGCCGCGCGCCCAGCGTGCTGTAGACGGTGCCCATCTCCAGGCCGATGATGCCGCCGCCGATGACCAGCATGCGCCGTGGCAGCTGGCGCAGCTGCAGCGCGCCGGTGGAGGTGACGATGCGCGGATCGTCGGGCAGGAAGGGCAGCTTCACCGCCTCGGACCCGGCGGCGATGATGGCCTGCTTGAAGGCGATGGTCTGCGTCTTGCCGTCGGCCATGGCGACGCTCAAGCGGTGCGCGCCGGCGAAGCGGCCGCTGCCCTGCACCACCGTCACCTTGCGCATCTTGGCCATCGCGGCCAGCCCGCCGGTGAGCTTGCCCACCACCTTGTTCTTGTGCGCCAGTAGCTTGGCGGCATCGACCGTCGGCGCGCCGAAGCTGACGCCCAGGTCGGCGAAGTGCTTCACCTCGTCCATCACCGCGGCCACGTGCAGCAGCGCCTTGCTGGGAATGCAGCCGACGTTGAGGCAGACGCCGCCGAGCGTGGGATAACGCTCGACCAGCACGGTCTTCAAGCCGAGGTCGGCGGCGCGGAAGGCGGCCGAGTAGCCGCCGGGGCCGGCGCCGAGGACGAGGAGGTCGCAGTCGAGGTCGGCAGCACCCGCACCCTCACCGCCCGCGCTCTCCCGCGGGGCGGGAGCGGGAGCCTGACCCCCTTGCCCGCTTGCGGGAGCGGGTTGGGGAGAGGGTTGGGGAGAGGTCGCAGCGGCTTCCGCCGTCTCCAACGCCAGCACCACGCTGCCCTGATTCACCTTGTCGCCCACCGCCACCTTCAGCGCCTTGACGACGCCGGCATGCGACGACGGGATCTCCATCGACGCCTTGTCGCTCTCCACGGTGATCAGGCTCTGCTCGGCCTTCACGCTGTCGCCGGGCTTGACCAGCACTTCGATGACGGCCACGTCCTTGAAGTCGCCGATGTCGGGGATGAGGATGTCGATCAGGGCCATGTCTCTCAGCTTTTCAGTTTCAGGGTCTGCAGCCGCACCGGGGCCGCCGAATTGGTGTCGAACTCGCAGCCGGCCGAGACGCCGGCGGCGGCCACCTCGCGCGCCGACTTCGCCTTGCCGTACACCGCGTGCATCGCGCCCAGCGCGAAGCGCCGGCCCGAGCCGATGGCCCAGAAGCGCTCGAACTCGAACACCTCGCGGTAGCTTTCGACGCCGAAGATGCCGTGCCGGTTGGCGATCACGATCGTGAACTGGCTGCTCTCGTAGGGGTCGGAATCATGCTCTTTCGAGTTGAGGAAGAAGCGCTCCTTGAGCGTGGGGTGCAGCTTCAGGAAGGTGTCGAAGACCTCGTCGCGCGAACCCAGCTTCAGCTCGCCGGCCGGCAGGGCGCCGAGCGCCTGGCGCAGCACCGGGAAGTGCGCCGTGCTGCCGACCGCGCCCACCCACGAGCCGCCCACCTCGAACACCTTGGCGTTGGCCTCGTAGCCGTGCGGCAGCCGCATCTCGCCGAAGGTGATCAACGAATCGGCGCCGATCGCCACCGTGCTGCCCTTGCGGGCGACCACGACGGTGCTCACAACAGCACGCGGCGGAAGTCGGTCATCACCGAGCCGAAGTAGGCATTGAAGCGCGCCGCCGCGGCGCCGTCGATCACGCGGTGGTCCCAGCTCAGGCTCAGGGGCAGCATCAGCCGCGGCTGGAAGGCCTTGCCGTCCCACTGGGCTTCCACGCTGCTCTTGCACACGCCCATGATGGCGACCTCGGGCGCGTTGATGATGGGCGTGAAGTAGCGCCCGCCGATGCCGCCCAGGCTGCTGATGCTGAAGCAGCCGCCGCTCATGTCGGCGGGGCTGAGCTTGCCGTCGCGCGCCTTCTTGGCCAGCTCGCCCATCTCCTGGCTGATCTGCAGCACGCCCTTCTTGTCGGCGTCCTTGATCACCGGCACCACCAGGCCGTTGGGCGTGTCGGCCGCGAAGCCGATGTGGAAGTAGTTCTTCAGCACCAGCTGCTCGCCGTCCAGGCTGGCGTTGAACTCGGGGAACTTCTTCAGCGCCGCCACGGCCGCCTTGATCATGAAGGCCAGCATGGTGACCTTGACGCCGCTCTTCTCGTTCTCCTTGTTGAGCTGCACGCGGAAGGCTTCGAGCTCGGTGATGTCGCACTCGTCGTGGTTGGTGACGTGCGGGATCAACACCCAGTTGCGGTGCAGGTTGGCGCCGCTGATCTTCTTGATGCGGCTGAGGTCCTTGCGCTCGATGGGGCCGAACTTCGTGAAGTCGACCTGCGGCCACGGCAGCAGGCCCGGCAGCGTGCCGCCCGCAGCAGCGGCCGCCGGCGCCTTGGCCTTTTGCGCCGCGGTCTGCGTGGCGCCGCTCATCACCAGCTTGACGAAGCCTTGCAGGTCCTCGATCAGGATGCGGCCCTTGGGCCCGCTGCCCTTCACCTCGGCCAGCGGCACGCCCAGCTCGCGCGCCTGCTTGCGGATCGACGGCGAGGCATGCGGCAGCTCGCCCTTGGCGGCGCCGGGCTCGTGCGCCGGCAGCGCGGCGGGGGCCGGCGCTGCAGCGGGTGCGGGTGTCGATGCAGGCGCCGCGGCCGGTGTGGATGCGGGTGCGGGTGCGGATGCTGGGGCGGAGGCCGGCGCCGCTGCAGCGGCAGGCGCCGGTGCGGCCGCCGCGCCGCCGCTGGGTTGCAGCAACGCCAAGAGGCTGCCCTTGGACACCTTGTCGCCGACCTGGACCTTCATCTCCTGGATCACGCCGGCGTGCGACGACGGGATCTCCATCGACGCCTTGTCGCTTTCCACCGTGATCAGGCTTTGCTCGACCTTGACCGTGTCGCCGGGCTTGACGAACAGCTCGATCACCGAGACCTCGGCGAAGTCGCCGATGTCGGGGACGAGCAGTTGCACCGGGCCCGCGGCCGGCGCCGCCGGCGCGGCAGCAGCCACCGGCGCGGCCGCAGGCGCAGGGGCCGGCGCAGCGCTTGCAGGTGCAGCGGCGGGGGCAGGTGCAGGCTCCGCGACTTCCGCCGCCTCTGCCGCCTCCAGCACCGCGATCACGCTGCCTTGGTTGACCTTGTCGCCGAGCTGCACCTTCAGCTCCTTGACCACGCCGGCCAGCGACGACGGGATCTCCATCGAGGCCTTGTCGCTTTCCACCGTCAGCAGCGACTGCTCGGCCGCCACCCGGTCGCCGGGCTTGACCAGCAGCTCGATCACCGCCACGTCCTTGAAGTCGCCGATGTCCGGGACCTTCACTTCCACCAGTGCCATGTCGTGTTGTCTCCGTGCTGCCGCTTCAGGCGTACAGGGGGTTGATCTTGTTCGCGTCGATCTGGTACTTCGCGATGGCCTCGGCCACCTTGGCCACCGGCACCGTGCCTTCCTCGGCCAGCGCCTTCAGCGCGGCCACCACGATGTAGTGGCGGTTGATCTCGAAGTGCTCGCGCAGCTTGCTGCGGAAGTCGCTGCGGCCGAAGCCGTCGGTGCCCAGCACCTTGTAGGCGCGGCCCTTGGGAATGAAGGCGCGGATCTGCTCGACATAAGCCTTGATGTAGTCGGTGCTGGCCACCACCGGCCCGGCGTGGCCGCCGAGCTGCTGGCTGACGAAAGGCACGCGCGGCTCGGCCGTCGGGTGCAGCAGGTTCCAGCGCTCGCAGTCCTGGCCTTCGCGCGCCAGTTCGTTGAAGCTGGGGCAGCTCCAGACGTTGGCGGCCACGCCCCAGTCGTCTTCCAGCAGCTTGCTGGCGGCGATGCTCTCGCGCAGGATGGTGCCGCTGCCCAGCAGGTTGACGCGCGGCGTCTTCTTGGCGCCTTCCTGCAGCAGGTACATGCCCTTGATGATCTGCTCCTCGGTGCCGGGGGTGAGGCCGGGCATCGGGTAGTTCTCGTTGAGCAGCGTCAGGTAGTAGAAGACGTTGTCCTGCTTCTCCACCATGCGCTTGAGGCCGTGGTGGATGATCACCGCCACCTCGTGCGCGAAGGTGGGGTCGTAGCTCACGCAGTTGGGAATGGTGCCGGCCAGGATGTGGCTGTGCCCGTCCTCGTGCTGCAGGCCTTCGCCGTTGAGCGTGGTGCGGCCGCTGGTGCCGCCCAGCAGGAAGCCGCGCGCCTGCATGTCGCCGGCGGCCCAGGCCAGATCGCCCACGCGCTGGAAGCCGAACATCGAGTAGTAGATGTAGAACGGCACCATGATGCGGTTGTTCGTCGAGTACGAGGTCGCCGCGGCGATCCAGCTCGCCATGCCGCCGGGCTCGTTGATGCCTTCCTGCAGGATCTGGCCGGCCTTGTCCTCCTTGTAGTACATGACCTGGTCCTTGTCGACCGGCGTGTACTTCTGGCCTTCGGGGTTGTAGATGCCGATCTGGCGGAACAGGCCTTCCATGCCGAAGGTGCGCGCTTCGTCGACGAGGATGGGCACGACGCGCGGGCCCAAAGCCTGGTCGCGCAGCAATTGCGTCAGCACGCGCACGTAGGCCTGCGTGGTGCTGATCTCGCGGCCCTCGGCGGTGGGCTCGAGCACGGCCTTGAAGTTCTCCAGCGCCGGCACGGTGAAGCTCTCGTCGGCGCGCGTGCGGCGCTTGGGCAGGTAGCCGCCCAACGCCTGACGTCGCTCGTGCAGGTACTTCATCTCCGGCGTGTCGTCGGCCGGGCGGTAGAACGGGATCTTGGGCAGCTCGCTGTCGGGGATGGGGATGTTGAAGCGGTCGCGCATGTAGCGGATGTCGTCGTCCGACAGCTTCTTGGTCTGGTGCGCGGTGTTCTTGCCCTCGCCCGCCTTGCCCATGCCGTAGCCCTTGACGGTCTTCACCAGCAGCACGCTGGGCTGGCCCTGGTGGCTGTTGGCGCGGTGGAACGCGGCGTAGACCTTGGCCGCGTCGTGGCCGCCGCGGCGCAGGCTCCAGACGTCGGCGTCGCTGAGCTTGGCCACCAGCTCCAGCGTGCGCGCATCGCGGCCGAAGAAGTTCTTGCGCACGAAGGCGCCGTCGTTGGCCTTGAAGGCCTGGTAGTCGCCGTCCAGCGTGTCCATCATCAACTGGCGCAGCGCACCTTCCTTGTCGCGCGCCAGCAGCGGGTCCCAGTTGCTGCCCCACAGCAGCTTGATGACGTTCCAGCCCGAGCCGCGGAACTCGCCTTCGAGCTCCTGCACGATCTTGCCGTTGCCGCGCACCGGGCCGTCCAGGCGCTGCAGGTTGCAGTTGATCACGAAGACCAGGTTGTCGAGCTTCTCGCGCGCCGCCAGGCCGATGGCGCCCAGGCTCTCGGGCTCGTCCATCTCGCCGTCGCCGCAGAACACCCACACCTTGCGCTTGGAGGTGTCGGCAATGCCGCGCGCGTGCAGGTACTTCAGGAAGCGCGCCTGGTAGATCGCCATCAGCGGCCCGAGGCCCATGCTGACGGTGGGGAACTGCCAGAACTCGGGCATCAGCTTGGGGTGCGGGTAGCTCGGCAGGCCCTTGCCGCCGACCTCCTGGCGGAAGTGCAGCAGCTGGTCTTCGCTCAGCCGGCCTTCCATGAAGGCGCGCGCGTAGATGCCCGGCGCGCTGTGGCCCTGGATGTAGAGCAGGTCGCCGCCGTGGTCGGGGCTTTCGGCGTGCCAGAAGTGGTTGAAGCCGGCGGCCAGCATGTGGGCCAACGATTGAAACGAGCTGATGTGGCCGCCGAGGTCGCCGCCGTCCTCGGGGTCGAGCCGGTTCGCCTTGACGACCATCGCCATCGCGTTCCAGCGCATGTAGGCGCGCAGCCGGCCTTCGAGTTCGAGGTTGCCGGGGCTGCGTTCCTCGTCGGCCGGCTCGATGGTGTTGACGTAGGCCGTGGTGGCCGAGTACGGCATGTCGATGCCGGCCTGGCGCGCCTCTTCGATCAGGCATTCCAGCAGGTAGTGCGCGCGCTCCTCGCCTTCGCTGGCGATGACGGCCTGCAGCGCGTCCAGCCATTCACGGGTTTCCTGCGCGTCGCTGTCGTTGGCGGCGGCGCCGCCGACGGACTCGGGCACTGCTGACATGCTTGTCTCCTGTCGAGGGTTGAAATTTGATTGGCGCGCAGTGTGGCACAAGTCGGCGACTTTTCAAATAGTGCCACTTGATTTCTTAATATGAAATTATGGCCGACGCTTTCTGCAAGCGTTTTCACCTCCGGCCCTCCGCCGGACGAAGGCGCGCCGGGATAATCCGCCGATGCCTTCCGACACCGGCCCCGCGGCCACGCCCAAAACGGCGTCCGACCCCGCGTCCGACCCCGCGCCCGACCTCGCGCCCACCGGTCTGCCCGACGCCCGCCGGCTGTTCGGGCTGTGGTGGCGCCGCCAGTCGCCGGCGCGGCAGGACCGGCTGGCCACGCTGGCGCCGCTGTTCTCGGTGCTGCTGTTCCTGGCGGCGATCATTTCGGCCTTCTGGTACTTGCGCAATGAGGAAATCGAGCGGGAGTCCGAGTCGGTCAAGCGCGACATCGAGATCACCCAGCAGCAGTTCAACCTGCGGCTGCTGCAGAACCAGGAGCAGTTGATCCGCATGGCGCGCGAGCTGGTCTCGCGCGAGGTCGACCAGGCCGCCTTCGCGGCGATGTCGGCCGACTTCTCGCGCGAGCGCCCCGAGGTCACGCACCTCAACTGGCTGGGCGCGCGGCGCAACGTCAAGGCCACGCACTACCCGCTGCTGTACCTGCCGGAATCGATGGGCGGCCCGGCGACGCCCGACCCCTCGCTGCCGGTGGCCGGGCGCGACAGCGAGCCCGAGGCCGCCTTCCGCGCCGCCTGGGAGACGCGCCAGCCGGCGTATTCGCGCTACCTCACCTCGGCCTCGGGCCTGGCGGTGTTCCAGCTCTACCTGCCGCTGATCGAGCGCAATGCCTTCGCCGGCGCGCTGATGGTCGAGTATTCGGTCGAGACGCTGCTGCGCAACCTGGTGCCCGCCGAGGTGGTGCGCCGGCACACGATGGCCGTGCTGGGCGAGCAGCAGCAGACGCTGGCCAGCACCGCCGGCGCGGTGGGCGCCGGCGCGCGGCTGGCGCCGATCGTCATCGACGCGCCATTGGGCCCGCCGGCGCTGGGCCTCAGCCTGCGCGGCCAGGGCTACCGCACCTCCATCGGCCTGATCAGCAACACGCTGTTCTGGATGGTGGTGGCGCTGTCGGTGCTGACGGTGTGGATGCTGCTGGGCACCTGGCGCCACGTGCGCCGCCGCGCGCAGATCCAGGCCGCGCTGGTGCAGGAGACCAACTTCCGCCGCGCGATGGAGAACTCCATGCCCACCGGCATGCGCGCGATGGACCTCGAAGGCCGCATCAGCTACGTCAACGCCGCGTTCTGCCAGATGACGGGCTTTGCCGACAGCGAGCTGATCGGCCGCCAGCCGCCCTTCCCTTACTGGCCGCCCGAGCGCGTGGACGAGAACAACCGGCTGCTGCAGCAGGAACTGCAGGGCCGCAGCCCGACCGGCGGCATCGAGATGAAGGTGATGCGCAAGGACGGCTCGCGCTTCGATGCGCGCATGTACGTCAGCCCGCTGATCGACCCGCGCGGCCAGCAGACCGGCTGGATGGCCAGCATGACCAACATCACCGAGGCCAAGCGCATCCGCGACCAGCTCTCGGCCAGCCACGAGCGCTTCACCACCGTGCTGGAGGGGCTGGACGCTTCGGTCTCGGTGCTCTCGGTGCAGCAAGGCGAGCTGCTGTTCGTCAACCGCTCGTACCGGCTGTGGTTCGGCGCCGACGCGCGCGGCCACACGCTGATGGCCGGCGGCACCAGCGTCGACTTCGAGGACGAGGGCGAGGAATCGGTCGACCACCTCTCGGGCCTGCCGGCGCAGGAGCTCACCGAGATGGGCGCCAGCCCGCGCGAGGTGTTCGTCGACAGCATGCAGAAGTGGTTCGACGTCCGCGCCCGCTACCTGCAGTGGACCGACGGCCGCCTGGCGCAGATGCTGATCGCCACCGACATCACCGCGCGCCGCCGCGCCGAGGAACAGGCCTCGCTGCAGGCCGAGAAGGCGCAGGTCACCAGCCGCCTGGTGACCATGGGCGAGATGGCCAGCTCGGTGGCGCACGAGCTGAACCAGCCGCTGACGGCCATCACCAACTACTGCAACGGCATGGTCTCGCGCGTGATCTCGGGCACCATCGAGCGCGAAGACCTCGTCGCCGCGCTGCAGAAGACGGCGCGCCAGGCCGAGCGCGCGGCGCAGATCATCAAGCGCATCCGCGCCTTCGTGAAGCGCAGCGAGCCGCAGCGCCAGCGGGCGCAGGCGCGGCAGATCATCGAGGACGCGGTCGACTTGGCCGGCATCGAGCTGCGGCGCCGCAACGTGGCCATCCACACCTACGTGGCGCAGCACCTGCCCGAGCTGATGGTCGACCCCATCCTGATCGAGCAGGTGGTGCTCAACCTGCTGAAGAACGCGGCCGAGGCGATCGACAACGCGGGCCTCGCCTCGGCGCGCCGCCACATCGAGCTGCGCGTCGTGCCGCGCCACACCGTCGACGAAGGCGGCGTCATCGAGTTCGCCGTCACCGACATGGGGCCGGGGCTGAAGGACGAGGTGATCGCGCGGCTGTACGAGGCCTTCTTCTCCACCAAGGCCGAAGGCCTGGGCATCGGGCTGTCGCTGTGCCGCTCGATCGTCGAGTCGCACCGCGGCCGGATGAAGGCGCAGAACCTCTACAATGGCGATTCCATCGTGGGATGCCGTTTTTCCTTCACGCTGCCGGTCGAACTGCCGCCGCGTCTGCAATTCGCCGAAGGCGCCGGTCCCCGCGCCGACACCGCCCCGAACCCAGCCGTCACCACCTCCGAATGAGCCTGATCCCGAAGAAAGGCACGGTGTACGTCGTCGACGACGACGAGGCCGTGCGCGATTCCCTGCAGTGGTTGCTCGAAGGCAAGGACTACCGCGTCAAGTGCTTCGACTCGTCGGAATCGTTCCTGTCGCGCTTCGACCCGCGCGAGGTGGCCTGCCTGATCGCCGACATCCGTATGGACGGCATGAGCGGCCTCGAACTGCAGGACCGGCTGCTCGAACGCCGCAGCCCGCTGCCCATCGTCTTCATCACCGGCCACGGCGACGTGCCGATGGCGGTGTCGACGATGAAGAAGGGCGCGATGGACTTCATCGAGAAGCCCTTCAAGGAAGAAGAACTGCTCGGCCTGGTCGAGCGCATGCTGGACCAGGCGCGCAACGCCTTCAGCCAGCACCAGGAGCAGGCCAGCCGCGACGCGCTGCTGAGCCGCCTGACCACGCGCGAGGCCCAGGTGCTGGAGCGCATCGTCGCCGGCCGGCTGAACAAGCAGATCGCCGACGACCTGGGCATCAGCATCAAGACGGTGGAGGCGCACCGCGCCAACATCATGGAAAAGCTCAACGCCAACACGGTGGCCGACCTGCTGAAGATCGCGCTCGGCGCGCCGACCAAGGCGTAAACGGCCCCCCTTCGAAGCGACCTCCCGGGTCGCCTTCCCCCGAGGGGGCGCCGCTGGCGGCCCGGCGGAGCCGGTTCCGCGGCGGCTGCTTGGCAACCCCTCGCACCGCTCGGAGATCCTTCATGACGGCGCAACTGATGGACGGCAACGCGCTGGCGGCGCAGATCCGCAGCGAGGTGGCGGCGCGCGTGCTAACGCTCAAGAACAGCGGCGTGCAGCCCGGGCTTGCGGTGATCCTGGTCGGCGACGACCCCGCCTCGCAGGTCTATGTCAAGCACAAGGTCGCCGACTGCGAAAGCGTGGGCATGCGCTCCGTCCTCGACCGGCTGCCGGCCGACACGCCGCAGCCGGCGCTGCTGGCGCGCATCCGCGCCCTCAATGCCGACCCCGCGGTGCACGGCATCCTGGTGCAACTGCCGCTGCCGCCGCACATCGACGCCAACCAGGTCATCGCCACGCTGTCGCCGGCCAAGGACGTGGACTGCTTCCACGTCGCCAACGTCGGCGCGCTGATGGCCGGGCTGCCCGGCTTCAAGCCCTGCACGCCGCACGGCTGCATGCGCCTGCTGCAGGCCGCCGGCGTCGACCCGCGCGGCAAGCACGCGGTGGTGGTGGGCCGCAGCAATATCGTCGGCAAGCCGATGGCCATGCTGCTGCTGCAGGCGAACGCCACCGTCACCATCTGCCACAGCGCCACGCCCGACCTCGGCGCGATGACGCGGCAGGCCGATATCCTGGTGGCCGCGGTCGGCCGGCGCAACATGATCACCGCCGACATGGTCAAGCCCGGCGCCGCGGTGATCGACGTCGGCATGAACCGCAACGAAGCCGGCAAGCTGTGCGGCGACGTCGACTTCGCCGCGGTGAAAGAGGTCGCCGGCTGGATCACCCCGGTGCCCGGCGGCGTGGGCCCGATGACGCGCGCGATGCTGCTGGTCAACACCCTGCAGGCCGCGCAAGCCGGCGCCGCGGCGACGACAACATAATCGCGCCAGTTCTTCGCAGGGGGCACACACCATGAAGACCAGGCCGTGGTTGATCGTGCTGGCCGGCGTCGGCATCGCCGGCGCGGCAGCGGCGCAATACAAGGTGGTCGGGCCCGACGGCCGCATCACCTACACCGACCGGCCGCCGGTGGCCACGCCCGGCCAGGTGAGCAGCCTGGGCCGCGGCGGCGCACCGGCGTCGGCGCCGGCCGCGTCGGCCGCGGCTGCCGGCGGCGGCGACGCCAGCCTGCCTTTCGCGCTGCGCCAGGTGGCGGCGCGCTACCCGGTCACGCTGTACGCCGGCGCCAATTGCGTGCCCTGCGACAACGCGCGCCTCATGCTGCAGCAGCGCGGCGTGCCGTACAGCGAGCGCCGCGTCACCAGCGAGGAAGACGGCGCCGCGCTCGAACGCCTGTCCGGCGGCCGCACGATCCCTGCGCTGACCGTGGGCAGCCAGGCGCTGCGCGGCTTCAACGCCGGCGACTGGGCCAGCACGCTGGACGCCGCCGGCTACCCGCGCGAATCGCGCCTGCCGCGCGGCTGGCAGCCGCCGCCGGCCACGCCGCTGGTGGCGCGCGAGGCGGTCGCGCCATCACCGGCGCCGTCACCGGCGCCAACGCCGGCGGCAGCGCCGGCCGCGCCGCCCACGCAGCCCGCCAACGCCCCCACCGCCGAAGCGCCGGCCTCGGGCATCCGCTTCTGATCCTCGGCCCTCGCCGCTGAGCGGCCGCCGCGTCGGCCCAAGGCCGTGCCGCAATCGGCAGACCAGTCGATCTCGGACGTTAGTGCTGCGTTACCCTGCGCCCAGGTACAAGGCGGGCGACATGGCAATGCGGCTACGGCTCCTGGGGGAGCCCCTCATCGAACGGCATGGGAACGAGGATCCCGAGCGGCTGGAGCGCCACGACGCCGCGCTGCTGGCGCTGCTGGCGCTGCGCGGCCGCATGCAGCGCGGCCTGCTCGCCGAACTGGTGTGGCCCGACGATCCGCCGAAGCAGGCGCATGCCAGCCTGCGGCAGCGGGTGTACCGCTTGCGCAAGACCACGCCGGGCGTGCTGACGGGCGACAAGGACTGGCTGTGGCTGGAGCCCGAGCTGCAGCATGACCTGGCCGCCGAGGAACTGCTGCAGGCCCCCCGCGATTTCGAACTGCTCGGCAACCTGCACTACCCCGCCGGCGATGCCTTGGGCGAGCTGGTGGCCGCGTTGCGCGAACAGTGGGCGGTGGAACGCGCGCGCAGGCTGGAGCACGAGGCCCTGCGGCTGCAGCAGGCGGGGCAATTGGACCCGGCCGCCGCCATGGCCGAGCGACTGGCCCTGTGCCAGCCCACCAGCGAAGGGGCGCACCGCCTGTGCATGACGCTGCACTACCTGCGCGGTGATCGCAGCCACGCGCTGGCGGCTTACGAGCGCTGCCGGACCAAGCTGCGGGCCCTGCTCGACGTCGACCCCGCCCCGGAAACCGTCGAGCTGGCCCAGGTCATCACCGCTGGCGAACTGCCGGGGCGGCTGGCCGCGCACTCAGGCGCCGCGGCGGCCTTGCTCAAGCCGCCGCGGCTGGTGGGCCGGGAACGCATCTGGGGCTTGCTGGACGAAGCCCGCGACGGCCGGTTGAGCTTGGTGTTGCAAGGCGAAGCGGGCATCGGCAAGACGCGGCTCGCGACGGACTTCGCGCAAGGCAAGTCGCCATCCTTGATGGTCAAGGCGCACGACGCGGAGCGCGCCACGCCCTTCGCCGTCGCGCGCCGCGTGCTCTTCGGCCTTGGCCACGACGTCGAGGCCATTGCGCCTTGGGCCAAAGCCGAACTGGCGCGGTTCATGCCCGATTGGGGTTCGGCGCCGAGCACGCCGGCCGAGCCCATGCGGTTGCGGCAGTCCTTCATCGCCGCCATGGCCGCCTGGTCGCGCCAGCCGTACGCGCTGCTGGTGCTCGACGATGTGCAGTGGGCCGATGCCGCGTCGCTGGAGCTGCTGCTGGCCTGGCTTTCGGGCGGCCGGGAGACACGGCCCGCGGCCGTGCTGTGCGTTCGCAGCGAGGAGTTTCCAGCCGCGCTCGCCGAGTGGATGGCCCGGCAGCCGGCGAGCAGCGTGCACCGCGAAACGCTGGGGCCGCTGGACCGCGCGGCGGTCGAAGAACTGGTCTCGACTCTGGCGCTGCCCGCGCTGCCACCAGAAACGCACGCCGAGGCCGCCAAGAATCTGCTGCGGCTGACCACGGGTCATCCAATGGTGCTGCTCGAACTGCTGCGCGCCAACCCCGATAGCTGGACGTGGCGCAGCGCGGCCGATCGGACGGGTCTGCCAGCGGGCCAACTTGGCGCGCTGCTGCGGCAGCGCATCGCCAGGCTGCCGGCAGCGTTGCAGCGCGCCGTCCGGGTCGCGGCACTGTCCGGGCCCTCGTTCTCGCTGCCGATGGCGGCCGAGGTGCTGAACCTGTCGGCGGCCGCACGGGCCCGCGTCGCGCAGGGGCTGAAGGACGGCCAGTTGCTCGACGAGAACGGCCACCTGCTCGACGTGGTCCGCGAGGCGGTGACGCAGGACACCCCCGAGGCGGTTGCCGTGTCCTTGCACGCGCGCATCGCTGACCACCTGGCCGCGCTGCCGGCGAGGCCCGAGGTCCTGGCGTCGCACCACCTCGCAGCCGGCCAATGGGCGAAGGCCGGACAGCAGTTCGAGCAGGCCGCGCGGGCGGCCGGCGCCACCCGACGAACCGCCGAGCAGCTTCGTTATTGGGACCACGCGGCGAAATGCTTCACCGAAGCAGGCGATCTGGCGCGCGCCTGGGTTGCCATGGAATGCGCGGTGCCGGCCGCCCACATCGCCGAGAGCGGCCAGGCCCTGGCCGAACGCCTGGACGGCATGGAGCGGCAGGTGCCCGACGACAAGGGGCGCCTGACCGTGCTGCTGGCCCGATCGCGGGCCATGCTCAACACCGGCGCCGGCGCCGGCGCCATCGAGCCGTCACAAGAGGCGCTGGCCATCGCCAAGCGCCTGCAGGACGCCCCGCGCGAGGTCGCCGCCGCCGGCTGGCATGGGTTGGCGCTGGCCATGACCGGGCGCATGCCCGACGGCCTGGCGCTGCTGAGGCGCCAGGCGCCGTCGGCCACGCGGGTCGAAGACCCCCGGGTACGGCTCGACTTCGCCGGCAGCCTGGGCTATGCGCTGCACCTCGCGGGGCACTACGAAGAGGCGCTGGACGCCTTCCGAACGGCAGCCGCGGTCGCCGAGTCCGTGGGCGACCTCGGCGAGGCGCTGGAGCAAGCCAGCAACACGGCCACGTGCCTGGGCACGCTGGGGCGAACGAAGGCGTCCATCGAGCAAGGCGAAGTCGCGCTCCAGCTGTGGCGCCGTCTGGGCGAGCCCAAGAGCGTGACCGGCGCGGCCGTGCAGGTTCAGCTGGCGGCCAGCTACTACGGCAACGGGCGCTTCCGCGAGGCGCTGGAGCTGCTGGAGGGGTCGCTGAACTGCTTCCGCGAACTGGGGCCACCCAGCTGGCAGACCATCACCGAGCATCGCTTGGCGGCCGTCTACACGCGCCTGGGGCAACCGGCCCGCGCCCGGCAGGTGATGACGCCGCTGCCGCCGGAGGCCGACGAAGGGCGCCAAGCCACGCGGGCCATGATCGAGTGCCGCCTCGACCACCTGGCGGGCAAGCCCGTGGCGGACCGGCTGCAAGCCCTCGCGGACCGTCTCGGCGACCAGCTGACGCCGATGGACCGCCGCGCGCTGCAACTGCTGCTGTCGGCTCACCTTCCGCCCGCAGACGCGCTGCGCTTGGCGGCCGACGTGCATGAGGCGGCCACGCGCTCCAACGACGCCCCTGCGGCCCGGCACGCGGCGGCGCGCATGGCGCAAGCGCATGCGCAGCTCGGCAACCGATCCGGGGCCGGCCGCTGCGCCCGGCTGGCCTGGGGTTTCGGCGCCGATGCGCCCACGCTGGACATCGACCATCCGAGCCTGTGCCTGCTGGTCCATCGGTCGGCGCGCTTCGCCGGCGACGAAGCAACGGCCGCGGCGGCGCTGCAAAGCGGCGTCGAATGGCTGGCGCGGGCGCTGCCGAACGTTCCGGAGAGTTATCGAGAGAGCTTCCGGAGTCGAAACCCGGTCAATCGGGAACTGCTCAGCGGCGCGGCCGCCGTGGCCAATTGAGGCCGCAGCGCCCTATTCCAGCCGGCCTTCGACGCTGGCCAGCCGCCGCGTCAGCCACGAGCCCGCGCCCACCGCGCCGGCCACGCCCCAGAACAGCGCCGCCGCGCCGATGGCGGTGCCGAGCGCGCCGAACAGCAGCGGCATCAGCGTGCTGGAGGCGTTGATCGCCATCGAGCGGAAGGCCAGCGATTCGCCGTGCCGGCCCTCGGGCGTCACCTGGTGCAGCGTGGTCATGATCAGCGGCTGCGCCACGCCCAGCGTCAGCCCCAGCAGCACCGCGCAGGCGCCCATCAGCCACGGCGTGGCGGCCAGGGGGTAGACGGTGAAGACCAAGGCGGTGCCGATCATCGCGGCGGCCAGCACGCGCTTTTCCTCGATGCGGTGCGCCAGCAGCGGCACCAGCAGCCGCACGCCGGTGACGGCCAGCGTGAAGGCGCCCAGCACGAAGCCGATGGTGCTGGCGCTGAAGCCGCGGTCGTGGCCGAGGATGGGCACCGCGAAGGTGTGCACGTCCCAGCACATCGAGAACAGCCAGTTGATGGCCAGCAGCCGCTTCATGCCCGGCACGGCCAGCAGGTCCCAGGCGCGGCGGTCGTGGCCGGCGGACTGGCCGGGCGGCGGCAGCACCGGCACCGCGCGCGCCGTGGCCAGCGTGGCCAGCGGCATCAGCAGCAGCAGCGCGTAGGCGCCGCCGAAGCCGCTGGCGTCGATCATCAAGCCGGTGGCCACCGGTCCGACGACGTTGGAAAACGACGGCGCCACGCCCAGCCAGCTGAATATGCGCATGCGCTCGGTGGCGTTGCGCGCCGCGAGACCGGCGGTGCGCTGGATGGTCAGCATGCCCATGTTGGCCGCGGTGCCGGTGAGCGATGCGGCCACGCACAGGCAGCCCAGCGCCCAGACATCCGGCAGCCACACCGAGGCCAGCGCGAAGCCCATGCCCAGCAGCGCCAGGCCGACGGCCACCTGCACCGGCCGGTGGTAGCCCAGCCGGTCGGCCAGGCGCCCGGTGTGCATGGCCAGCAGCACCGGGGCGGCGGCGAACAAGGCCATCAGCAGGCCCAGCGTCCAGGCGCCGGCGCCCAGGCGCAGCGCCTGCAGCGGCGTGGCCAGGCGCAGGCCGGCCATGGTGGCGTGCAGCCCGAGCTGGCCGACGATCAGCGCCAGCAGCACCTGGCGGCTGGCCATCGCCGGGCTGGCGGCGGCGCGGTCGTCGCCGCGGTCGTCGCCGCGGTCGTCGGCGGGTTCAGGCACCGGGCGCCGGCCTTTCCGGGTCGTCGCCGGCAGCGGCGTTCGGCAGCAGCGCCAGGCTGCGCGCCTCGGGCAGCGCTTCCACCGCCTTCAGCGTGCGGCTCATCACCCGCGTGCGCGTCTGCGCCGCGTCCAGCGTGCTGGTGGCTTCCTCCAGCTTGCGGCGGGTCTTGTCCAGCACTTCGCCGAACTTGCCGAACTCGGTCTTCACCGCGCCCAGCACCTCCCAGACCTCGGCCGAGCGGCGCTCCAGCGCCAGCGTGCGAAAGCCCATCTGCAGGCTGTTGAGCAAGGCCAGCAGCGTGGTCGGGCCGGCCAGCACCACCTTGGCGTCGCGCTGCAGCGCGTCGCTCAGGCCCGGCCGGCGCAGCGCCTCGGCGTAGAGGCCTTCCACCGGCAGGAACAGCAGCGCGAAGTCGGTGGTGTGCGGCGGCGCCAGGTACTTGTCGCGGATGGCGCGCGCTTCAAGCCGCAGCCGCTGCTCCAGCGCGCGGGCGGCGGCCTCGGCGGCCACGGCGTCGGCGCGTTCCTGGGCGTCGAGCAGGCGTTCGTAGTCTTCGCGCGGGAACTTGGCGTCGATCGGCAGCCACAGCGGCGCGCCGTCGGCACGCTGGCCGGGCAGCTTGAGCGCGAACTCCACGCGCTCGGCGCTGCCGGGCACGGTGGCCACGTTGGTCGCGTACTGCTCGGCGGTGAACACCTGTTCCAGCAGGGCCGCGAGCTGCACCTCGCCGAACAGGCCGCGGGTCTTGACGTTGCCCAGCACGCGGCTGAGCGAGCCGACGTCGCGCGCCAGCGTGCGCATCTCGCCCAGGCCCTGGTGCACCTGCTCCAGCCGCTCGGCCACCTGCTTGAAGCTCTGGCCCAGGCGCTGCTCCAGCGTGGCCTGCAGCTTCTCGTCGACCGTCGCGCGCATCTGCTCCAGCTTGCGCTCGTTGCCTTCCTGCAGCGCCAGCAGCCGGCGTTCGTTGCCTTCGGCCAGCAGCCGCAACTGCGCCGCCAGGCCGTCGCCGAAGCGCTGCAGCGCCAGGTCCTGCGCGCCGCGCGCCGACTGCGTCTGCGTCGCCAGCAGCGCCTGCAGCCCGGCCTGCTCCTGGCGCTGGCCGCTGGCCATGCGGCCCAGTTCGTCGCGCAGCTCGCGCTCCAGCACCTCCAACGATTGGCGCCACTCGGTCTGGTCCGGCCGGCGCAGCAGCAAGGCCAGCAGCAGCAAGGTGCTCAGCGCCGCCAGCGCCAGCAGCAGGATCGCAAGCCAGTCCGCCATCGTTCGATTGTCGATGGTCTCAGGCGGGCCGCGCGGCCAGCACCTCGGGGTTGATCAGCGACGGCGGCCGCGCACCGCTGAGCGCGGCGATCAGGTTGTCGGCCGCCAGGTCGGCCATGGCGCGGCGCGTGCGCAGGCTGCCGCTGCCGATGTGCGGCGTCAGCACGACGTTGGGCCGCTCCAGCAGCGCCGGGTGCACCTGCGGCTCGCCTTCGAAGACGTCCAGCCCGGCGGCGGCGATCGGGCCGTCGCGTAGCGCGGCGGCCAGCGCCGCGTCGTCGACGATGCCGCCGCGCGCCACGTTGGTCAGCGTGGCGCCGGGCTTCATCTGCGCCAGCTCGGCCGCGCCGATGGCGTGGTGGCTCTCGGCGCTGTAGGGCAGCACCAGCACCAGGTGGTCGGCCTCGCGCAGCAGCGTGGCCTTGTCGACATAACGGGCGTTCAAGGCGGCTTCGGTCTCCGCCGGCAGGCGCGAACGGTTGTGGTAGATCACCGGCATGCCGAAGCCCAGCGCGCCGCGCCGCGCGATGGCCTGGCCGATGCGGCCCATGCCCAGGATGCCCAGCGTGGCGCCGTGCACGTCGCAGCCCATGAACATGTCGTAGGCCCAGCGCTGCCATTCGCCGCGGCGCAGGAAGCGTTCGCTCTCGGTGATGCGGCGGGCCGCGGCCATCATCAGCGCGAAGCCGAAGTCGGCGGTGGTCTCGGTCAGCACGTCGGGCGTGTTGGTGGCCATCACGCCGCGCGCCGTGCAGGCCGGCACGTCGATGTTGTTGTAGCCCACCGCCATGTTGCAGACGGCGCGCAACTGCGGGTTGGCGTCCAGCAGTTCGGCGTCGATGCGCTCGCTGCCGGTGGCGATGACGCCGCGCTTGCCGTGCAGCCGCGCGATCAGCTCGGCGCGGCCGTGGATCTGGTCGCCAGGGTTGTCTTCCACCTCGAAGTGGCCGCGCAGCCGCGCCACCACCTCGGGAAAGATCGCGCGCGCGATCAGGATGGACGGGCGGTCGGTCACGGCAGTCTCCTTCAGCGGAACCAAATGAAGGTCATCAGCAGGAACAGCGGCAGCAGCAGCGCGCCGCTCCAGGCCATGTAGCCGAAGAAGCCGGGCATGCGGATGCCGCGGTCTTCGGCGATGGCCTTGACCATGAAGTTGGGCGCGTTGCCGATATAGGTGTTGGCGCCCATGAACACCGACCCCGCGGACAGCGCCGCCAGCGTGGGCGCCAGCGTGGTCATCAGCGCGGCCGGGTCGCCGCCGGCGAGGTTGAAGAACACCAGGTAGGTCGGCGCGTTGTCGAGGAACGAACTGAGCAGCCCGGCGAACCAGAAGTAGGCCCAGGGCTGCGGCTGGCCGTCGGGCCCGGTGACGGTGCGCGCCACCGCAGCGAAGGCGCCCTGCTCGCCCGCCTTCAGCATCGCCAGCACCGGCGCCATGGTGAGGAAGATGGCGGCGAAAAGCTTGGCCACCTCCTGCATCGGCGCCCACGAAAACTGGTTGGCCTGGCGCACGCCCTTGGGCGTGATGGCCAGCGAGAGCAGCGTCACCGCCACCAGCAGGCCGTCGCGCAGCAGCGGCGGCAGCCCCAGGCCGCTGGCCAGCACCAGCGCCACCACGGCGGCCAGCGGCAGCACGTTGACGATGCCCTCCAGCTTCAGGCCGGGCGTGTCGGGCGTCGGGTCGCGCGGCAGCACGCCTTCGCGACCGTACCAGTAGCAGTCGATGGCGTAGAAGATCGCCAGCAGCGCGCCCAGCAGGAACAGCGTGGGCGCCATCAGGTGGCGCACGGTCCAGAAGAAGTCCACGCCGCGCAGAAAGCCCAGGAACAGCGGCGGATCGCCCAGCGGCGTCAACGCGCCGCCGGCGTTGCTGACCGTGAAGATGAAGAACACCACCACGTGCGCGACGTGGCGGCGGTTGTCGTTGGCGCGGATCAGCGGGCGGATCAGCAGCATCGAGGCGCCGGTGGTGCCCATCACGCTGGCCAGCGCCGCGCCCACGGCCATCAGCGTGACGTTGGTGCGCGGGCTGCCGTGCAGGTTGCCGCGCACGTGGATGCCGCCGGCCGCGGTGAACAAGGCGCACAGCAAGGCGATGAAGGGGATGAACTCGTCGAGCAGCGTGTGCGTGAACACCTGGGCCGCGGCGCCCGGCCCGAAGGCCCAGGCGTAGGGCAGCACGAAAGCCAGCGCCCAGCCGAGGCTGATCTTGCCGAAGTGCCGGTGCCAGACCAGCGGCGCCAGCAAGGGCAGCAGCGCGATCGACAGCAGCACACCGGCGAACGGCAGGCCCCACCAGGCCGACAGTGCCGCCGACGGGCCGCCCCCGGCCAGGCTCATTGCGCCTGACGCAAGGGCTGCAAGGCCGCCAGCAGCGCCGGCGGCAGCGGCACGGGCCGCCTTGTGACGCGGTCGACGTAGACGTGCACGAAGTGGCCGGCGGCCGCCGTCAGCGGCTGGCCGTGGCCGAACAACCCCACCTCGTAGCGCACGCTGGAGCTGCCAACGTGCGCCACGCGCAGCCCGGCCTGCACGACTTGCGGAAACGACAGCGGCTCGAAGTAGTTGCAGCTGGTCTCGACCACCAGGCCGATCACCGCGCCGTGCTCGACGTCGAGCGCGCCCCGCTCGATCAACCAGGCGTTGACGGCGGTGTCGAAGAAGCTGTAGTAGACGACGTTGTTGACGTGGCCGTAGGCGTCGTTGTCCATCCAGCGGGTGCCGATCTCGCGGAACTGCGCGTAGCGCTCGCGGCCCTGGGCCTGGGGTCGGGGGGTTTTGTCGATCATGGCGGCGCATTCTTCCATCAGCCGCCGGCGGCGCTGCGCCAGGCCAGCCAGTGCGCCTGCGCCAGTTCCAGCGTGCGGCGGTGGATGGCCACCGTGGTCTCGATGTCGCGGTTGTAGCCGCCGGCCATCACCACCGCGGCCGGGACGCGCAAGGCCGCCAGCCGCGCGAAGACGCGCCGGTCGCGCTCGGCCAGGCCTTGCAGGCTGAGCTTGAGGCGGCCCAGGCGGTCGCTCTCGTGCGGGTCGGCGCCGGCCAGGTAGAAGGCCAGGCCCGGCGGCGCCGCCTGCTGGCGCTGCCAGGCACTGTCCAGCGCGTCGTCCAGCGCGCGCAGGTAGGCGGCGTCGGCGCAGCCGTCGGGCAGTTCGACGTCGAGGTCGCTGGCCGTCTTGCGGAACGGGAAGTTCTTGGCGCCGTGTAGCGACAGCGTGAACACCGTGGGGTCGTCGCGGAAGATCGCCGCCGTGCCGTTGCCCTGGTGCACGTCGAGGTCGATCACCCACACGCGCAGCAGCCGGCGCTGGCGGCGGTGCATCTCGGCCTGCATCAGCCGCGCGGCCACCGCGACGTCGTTGAACACGCAGTAGCCCGAGCCCTTGTGCGCGTCGGCATGGTGGGTGCCGCCGGCCAGGTTGGCGGCCACGCCCTCGCCGTCGAACAAGGCGGCGCGCGCGGCGGCCACCGTCGCGCCGACCGAGCGCCGCGCCCGTTCCACCATCGCCGGCGACCATGGAAAGCCGATTTCGCGCTGCTGGGCCGGCGTGGTGTGTCCTTCGGCCACCGCGCTGATCCACGCCGGGTCGTGCGCCAGCGCAAGTTCGCCGTCGCTGGCCGGCTCGGCCGGCATCACCTGCAGCTCGGGCAGGTGCTGCGCAACGGCCTCGCGCAGCAGCCGGTACTTGCCCATCGGGAACGAATGCCCCGGCGGCAGCGGCAGCACGAAGGTGTCGGCATGAAAGGCCTGCATCGGTGCACGGATTCTAGAAAGATCCCCCTAGCTTGCTGCGGTGCAACAAAAAAGGCTTGCAATGCCTCGGCAGGCCCCTATACTTCAAGTCATGTTGCAGCGCAGCAAAGCGCAGTAGCCGCAAAACAGATCCGTTCCAACCTCTTTGCCACTGGAGAAACCCATGAGCTTCACCCCTGACCAACTGCTGGCCGTCCAGAAGGCCAATGTCGAAACCCTGTTCGGCCTGACCAACAAGGCCTTCGAAGGCGTCGAGCGCCTCGTCGAACTGAACCTGCAAGTCGCCAAGACCGCGCTGGACGAAGTGGCCGAGACGACCAAGGCCGCGCTGTCGGTGAAGGACGCCCAGGAACTGCTGGCCCTGCAAGCCAGCCTGCTGCAGCCCAGCGCCGAGAAGGCCGCCGCCTACAGCCGCCACGTGTACGACATCATGGCCGGCACCAACGCCGAAGTGGCGCGCGTCGCCGAAGCGACCTTTGCCGACACCCAGCGCAAGGTGATGGCCGCCGTCGACACCGCCGTCAAGAACGCCCCCGCCGGCACCGAGAACGCCGTCGCGCTGGTGAAGTCGGCCGTGGCCGCCGCCAACAACGCCTACGAAAGCGTGCACAAGGCCGCCAAGCAGGCCGCCGAAGTGGCCGAGTCCAACTTCCAGGCCATGACGACGACCGCCGTCAAGGCCACGCAGACGGCCGCCAAGGGCAAGCGCGCTGCCTAAGTGTCCGATCGCTTGATCAGCTGACGGCGACGGAACCGAATCCGAGACGCCGAGTCAGACGGAGACCTTCGCGCGCCGCGCGGGGGTTCTCTCTCTGGAAGGTTGTCTCCTCGGTACCCCTGACCCCGTCAAGGTACCTTCGCGGCCCGGTGGCGACACCGGGCCGTTTCTTTTTCTGCGCTCGCTGATCGACGCCGCGCTCAGCGCGTCAGCTCCGCGATCTTCTGCCGCAGCGCCGGCAACTGCTGCAGCGCCGCGGCGCGGCCGGCGGCCACCGCGCGCTCGCGCGAGCGGAAGTCGGCGCCGGCCATGCCGGCCAGCGCCGGGCGCAGCACGACATCGGCCTCGCGCAGCTCGAAGCGGTTGATGCTCTTGCCCATGATGGCGAAGGTCTGCAGCAGCATGCGCAGCGCGTCGCCGGTGGGTCCGCCCTCGGGCGCCTGCGAGATGTCCACCGCCAGCACGAGTTGCGCGCCCATCTGGCGCGCAAAGCGCACCGGCACCGGCGAAGCCAGGCCGCCGTCGACGTATTCGTGGCCGGCGATGCTGACCGGCTGGAACACCGCCGGCACGGCGCTCGACGCCCGCACCGCGGTGCCGGTGTCGCCCACGCGAAAGAGGATGGGCTCGCCGCTGTCCAGGTCGGTGGCGACGATGCCCAGCGGCAGCGCCAGCTTCTCGATCGGCCGGCCGCCGGTGTGCTCGCGCACGAAGCGCGCCAGCGCCTCGCCGCGCAGCAGGCCGCGGCCGGGAAAGGTCCAGTCGGTCAGCGCGCCTTCGTCCATGTGGCGCGCCAGCTCGGCCAGCGCCGCGCCGCCCAGCCCGGCGGCGTAGAGCGCCGCGACCAGGCTGCCGGCCGAGGTGCCGACCACCAGGTCGGGCCGGATGCCGGCTTCCTCCAGCACCTGGATCACGCCGATGTGGGCAAAGCCGCGAGCCGCGCCGCCGCCCAGCGCCAGCCCGATGCGCGGTGGCTTGGGCGGCGGTGGTGGTAGCGGGGGCGGTGGCGCCGGCGGCGGAGGGACGGCCGGCGGCGGCTGCACCGGCGGCGCCGACTGGCAGCCCGCCAGCACCGCCGCTGCCGCGGCCAGCCAGACCCGGCGGCGGCGATCCGGCTCATTCATATATCGACCAAGAATATCCAACTCACGAATATGTAGTTCACAGCCATATCGCTGCTGCCTAGAGTCCGGACCGCTTCCTTTGCCGCGGCCCGTCATGTATCAATACACTGCTTTCGATCGCCACTTCGTCCGCGCCCGCGCGGCCCAGTTCCGCGACCAGTTGCAGCGCAACCTGGCGGGCGAGCTGTCGGACGACGAATTCCGCCCGCTGCGCCTGCAGAACGGCTGGTACATCCAGCGCCACGCGCCGATGCTGCGCATTGCGGTGCCGTATGGCGAGCTGTCGTCGCGCCAGCTGCGCACCCTGGCCCGCGTGGCCCGCGAGCACGACCACCGCGACGCCGGCAAGCCCAGCGAGCGCGGCGGCTTCGGCCATTTCACCACGCGCCAGAACCTGCAGTTCAACTGGATCCCGCTGGTGGAAGCGGCCGACGTGATGGAACTGCTGGCCGAAGCCGACCTGCACGGCATCCAGACCAGCGGCAACTGCATCCGCAACATCACGACGGATGCGCTGGCCGGCATCGCCCCCGACGAGGAGGTCGACCCGCGGCCCTACGCCGAGATCCTGCGCCAGTGGAGCACGCTGCACCCCGAGTTCGCCTTCCTGCCGCGCAAGTTCAAGATCGCCATCCACGGCGCGCGCGAAGACCGCGCCGCCACCGGCTGGCACGACATCGGGCTGCAACTGCACCGCAATGCGGCCGGCGAGGTGGGCTTTCGCGTCTGGGCCGGCGGCGGCATGGGCCGCACGCCGGTGATCGCCGCCTTGTTCGCCGACTTCGTGCCCTGGCAGCAGATCCTGCTGTACATCGAAGCCATCGTGCGCATCTACAACCAGCACGGCCGGCGCGACAACCTCTACAAGTCGCGCATCAAGATCCTCGTCAAGGCCGAGGGCCAGGCCTGCATCGACGCGGTCAACGCCGAGTTCGCCACGCTGCTGAGCGACGACGCCCAGGCCGGCGCGCACATCATTCCGCAGGCCGAGTTCGACCGCGTGGCCGCGCACTTCAGCGCACCGCCGGTGCTGGCGCCCGGCTTCGCGGTGAGCGACGACACCGACGCCCCGCCCGCCTACCGCCGCTGGCTGGAGCGCAACGTGCATGCCCACAAGATCAGCGGTTATCGTGCGGTGACGCTGTCGCTCAAGCGCGCCGGCCAGTCGCCTGGCGACGTGACGGCCGCGCAGATGGACGGCGCCGCCGCGCTGGCCGACCATTTCAGCCGCGGCGAGCTGCGCGTCACGCACGACCAGAACCTGCTGCTGCCCTGGGTGCACGAGGCCGAGCTGCGCGCGCTGTGGCAGGCCGCCAAGGCCGGCGGCTTCGCCACGCCCAACATCGGGCTGCTGACCGACATGATCACCTGCCCCGGCGGCGACGTCTGCGCGCTGGCCAATGCGCGCTCGCTGCCCATCGCCGCGGCGCTGAACGAGCGCTTCGACGACCTCGACCGGCTCTACGACATCGGCGACATCGACCTGCACATCAGCGGCTGCATCAACTCCTGCGGCCACCACCACAGCGGCCACATCGGCGTGCTGGGCGTCGACAAGGACGGCAGCGAGTGGTACCAGGTGACGGTGGGCGGCTCCGACGGCTCCACGCTCGGCGGCCCGGCGCTGCCCGGCAAGGTGATCGGCCCCTCGTTCGCCGCCGACGAGGTGCCCGACGTCATCGAAGCCGTGATCGAGCTGTACCAGCGCGAGCGCCAGCGCGGCGAGCGCTTCGTCGACACCGCCCACCGCCTGGGCCCGCAGGCCTTCCGCCGCGTGGCCGACGCCGCGCGCCGCAGCACCGCCACGGCCACCGCCGAATGACCCCCTGGACCCAGCCCCACCCCGCCGCCATGGACTTCATCCCCGTTCACGACCCCCGTTGGCAGCTGCTGGCCGGCGAAGACGGCCCGCAGCCCCACCCCACCCCGCGGCCGCATGCGCTGCTGACGCTGGAGCAGTGGCACGCCGTGCGCGAGCACTGGCCCAGCGAGCTGCCCACCGGCGTGCTGCTGCCCAACACCGCCGACGTGGCCGCGCTGGCCGCCGACCTGCCGCGCCTGGCGCTGGTGGTGCTGCAGTTCCCCAAGTGGACCGACGGCCGCGCCTATTCGCAGGCGCGGCTGCTGCGCGCCCGCCACCGCTTCGACGGCGAGCTGCGCGCCAGCGGCGACGTGCTGGTCGACATGGTGCCGCTGCTGCAGCGCACGGGATTCTCCAGCGCGCAGTTGCGCGCCGACCAGAAGATCGACAGCGCGCGCCGCGCGCTGCGCTTCTTCGATGGCCACTACCAGGGCGACGCCGTGCAGCCGCAGCCGCTGTTCCACCGCCAGGCGGCCTGAGCATGAGCCAGAGCAGCGACCGCAGCGAGACCCCGGCCATCGCGCGCCACGCCGTCAAGACCCCCGGCCACGAGCAGCGCGTGGCCCACGCGCTGGCGCTGCTGCGCGAGGCCGCGGTGGCGCACAAGGGCCGCATCGTGCAGGCCAGCAGCCTGGGCGTGGAAGGCATGGTCATCACCGACCTGATCGCCCGCCACCAGCTGCCGGTGGTCGTCGCCACGCTGGACACCGGTGCGCTGCACGAGGAGACGCTGGCGCTGATCCCGCGCATCGAGGCGCGCTACGGCATCAAGGTCGAGCGTTATGCGCCGGCGCCGGAACAAGTGGTCCACTTCGTGCGCGAGCACGGCCCCTTCGCCATGCGCCAGAGCGTGGCGCTGCGCAAGGCCTGCTGCGCGCTGCGCAAGCTCGAACCGATGGAACGCCTGCTGGCCGGCCACGAGGCCTGGATCACCGGGCTGCGGCGCGAGCAGTCGGACCACCGCGCCGACGTGCCCTTCCGCGAGACCGATGCCGACGGCCGCGCCAAGTTCTACCCGCTGGCCGACTGGAGCCTGGAGGACGTGTGGCACTACGTGCAGGTGCACGACGTGCCCTACAACGCGCTGCACGACCAGGACTTCCCCAGCATCGGCTGCCAGCCCTGCACCCGCGCCGTATCGCCGGGCGAAGACTTCCGCGCCGGCCGCTGGTGGTGGGAGCAAGGCGGCGCCCGCGAATGCGGGCTGCACAGCCGGCCCCACGCCGTGACGGCCTGAAGCACGCCGCGCACGCCATGGGCCGCGTGGTCTTCATCGGTGCCGGCCCCGGCGCGGCCGACCTCATCACCGTGCGCGGCGCGCAGCGCCTGGCCGCCGCCGAGGTGGTGCTGTTCGACGCGCTGACCGACCCCGCGCTGCGCGTCTACGCGCCGCACGCGCGCTGGCTCGACGTCGGCAAGCGCGGCTACGGCCAGGCGGCGGCGCAGTCCGAGATCGACGCGCTGCTGGTCCGCCTGGCGCAGGAGCATGCCGTCGTCGTGCGGCTGAAAGGCGGCGACCCCAGCGTCTTCGGCCGGCTGGAAGAAGAGCTGCTGGCGCTGCAGGCCGCCGGCATCGCCTGCGAGGTGGTGCCCGGCGTCACCGCGGCGCTGGCCGCCGCCGCCGACACCCAGCGCCCGCTGACGCGTCGCGGCCACGGCCGCAGCGTGAGCCTGGCCACGGCGATGACGCGTGAAGGCAGCGTCCACGCCGGCCGCCACGCCGACACGGAAGTGTTCTACATGGCCGGCCGCCGGCTGGCCCCGCTCGGCCGCCGGCTGTGCGAGCAAGGCTGGGACGCGGCGACGCCGGTGAGCGTGGTCTCGCGCGCCGGCTGGCCCGACCAGTTGCACAGCGAGCACCGGCTGGACGATCTGGCCCGCGCCGCGCTGCTGCACGCCGGCCGGCCGGCCGTGGTGACGGTGGGCGCCGGCGCCGCGGCCGTGGCGCCGACGCACAAAGCCGGGGCGCTTGAGACATCACAAGCGTCGATATAGAGCCGGCCACCCTAAAATCGCGGGTTTGCGCTGGCGCGGCATGACGGATGGCGCCCGGCGGCTGCGCGCGGCGCGGCCGCTTCGGGCCGGCCGCGGCCGGCCCGCCCGAGCCTTTCTGCCCCGAGCCATTTGCCCCCAGCCATTGCCCCGAGCCTTTGCCCATGACCCACGTCGTCCTCGAATCGTGCATCCGCTGCAAGTACACCGACTGCGTCGATGTCTGCCCCGTCGACTGCTTCCGTGAAGGTCCGAACTTCCTGGTCATCGACCCCGACGAGTGCATCGACTGCGCCGTCTGCATCCCCGAGTGCCCGGTCAACGCCATCCTGCCCGAGGAAGACGTGCCCGGCGACCAGGTCTCGTACATCAAGCTCAATGCCGACTTGTCGCGCAAGTGGCCCAGCATCACCAAGCGCAAGGCCGCCCTCCCCGACGCCGAGGAGTGGAAAGACCGCAAGGACAAGCTCGACCAGTTGATCCGCTGAACTTCTTCATCGCCGCACCATGGAACCCAGCCCCAAGGCCGAAGTGGCCGACACCGCCCGCCGCCACGACGGCCCCATCGAGACCGACGCCGTGATCGTCGGCGCCGGCCCGGTCGGCCTGTTCCAGGTCTTCGAGCTGGGGCTGCTGGAGATCAAGGCCCACGTCATCGACACGCTGGGCTACCCCGGCGGCCAGTGCATCGAGCTGTACCCCGACAAGCCCATCTACGACATCCCGGCCGTGCCCGTGTGCACCGGCAAGGAGCTGACCGACAACCTGCTCAAGCAGATCGAGCCCTTCGGCGCCACCTTCCACTTCGGGCAGGAGGTGAGCGTGGTGCGCAAGCAGGACGACGGCCGCTTCTACGTCGAGACCAGCAAGGGCACGCAGTTCCTCACCAAGACGGTGTTCATCGCCGGCGGCGTGGGCAGCTTCCAGCCGCGCACGCTGAAGGTCGACGGGCTCGACAAGTTCGGCGAGACGCAGCTCTTCTACCGCGTCAAGAACCCGGCGCAGTTCGCGGGCAAGAACCTGGTGATCGTCGGCGGCGGCGACTCGGCGCTGGACTGGACGCTCAACTTCGTGCAGGACGGCCCCAACAAGGCCGAGAGCGTGATCCTGCTGCACCGGCGCGACGGCTTCCGCGCCGCGCCGGCCAGCGTGGCGCGCATGCGCGAGCTGTGCGAGGCGATGGAGATGCAGTTGATCGTCGGCCAGATCACCGGCTTCGACGAGGTCGACGGCCGGCTGGCCAACGTCAAGGTCACCGGCGGCGACGGCGTCACGCGCGTGGTGCCGCTCGACGTGCTGCTGGTCTTCTTCGGCCTGAGCCCCAAGCTCGGCCCCATCGCCGAATGGGGGCTGGGCATCGAGCGCAAGCAGATCGTCGTCGACACCGAGAAGTTCGAGACCAACGTGCCGGGCATCTTCGCGGTGGGCGACATCAACACCTACCCGGGCAAGAAGAAGCTCATCCTCTCGGGCTTCCACGAGGCGGCGCTGGCCGCCTTCGGCGCCAGCCCGTACATCTTTCCGGAAAAGCGCGTGCTGCTGCAGTACACCACCACCAGCCCCAAGCTGCACAAGGTGCTGGGCGTGGAGACGCCGGTGTTCGACTGATCGTCAGATCGTCTGGTCCACCGGCGCGGCGCCTAACGCCACGCTTCGACGGCCCGCCGACGTGCGGGCCGTCGCCGTTTCGTGGCCCATAATCCGCATCGGCGCTGCTGCCTGGCAGCGTCACTTCGCTAGGGGTGTTGCCCCGGCCCGAAACGGCCGGTGCGACTGAGAAAGTCCCTTTGAACCTGTTGGGGCCCGCGCAAGCGGGTCACAGAGTCCGCAAGGACTTGAGGTAATCCTCGCGCAGGGAAGCAGCCGGAACACAGGCCGCGGGTTCTCCGCGTGCCGCCTCCAAGTTGCCCACCTGCCATCGACATGGACGTCACGATGGCACTCATTGCATTTCCTTCCCGCCCGTCGCCGCTGGCCCTGGCCGCCGGCGCCGCACTGCTGGGCGCCGCGCTGGCCGCATCGGCGCAGCAGACCGTCACCATCACCGGCCGCAGCAGCGGCAACGCCGCCAGCGTGGCCGGCTTCGGCGACCAGCCGCTGTACCGCGCGCCCTTCGCGGCCAGCGTGATCTCCACCGCGCAGCTGGCCGACGCCGGCATCAGCGGCCTGGGCGACCTGACGCGGCTGGACGCCGCGACCACCGACGCCTACAACGCGCCCGGTTACTGGAGCATGTTGGCGGTGCGCGGCTTCACGCTCGACCCGCAGTTCAACTACCGCCGCGACGGGCTGCCCGTCAATGCGGAGAGCGTGCTGCCGCTGGCCAACAAGCGCAGCCTGGAACTGCTGAAAGGCACCAGCGGCCTGCAGGCCGGCACCAGCGCGCCCGGCGGCCTGGTCAACCTGCAGGTCAAGCGGCCGGCCGGCCCCCTGCGCAACGCCATGCTGGGCTGGACCGAGGACGACACGCGCAGCGTCGCCGTCGACCTGGGCGACGCCACGGCGCGCTGGGGCTGGCGCGTCAACGCCGAGTACGCGCACCTGCAGCCGCAGACCGACGACAGCCGCGGCCACCGCAAGCTGCTGGCGCTGGCCGTCGACGCCCGCCCGGCCGACGGCACGCTGATCGAGGCCGAGGCCGAGTACAGCCTGCAAACCCAGCCCAGCACGCCCGGCTTCAGCCTGCTGGGCAACCGGCTGCCCGACGCCAAGGCGATCGACCCGCGCATCAACCTCAACGACCAGCCCTGGCGGCTGCCGGTGGTGATGGAAGGCCGCACCGGATCGGTCCGGCTGACTCAATCGTTAGGCAAGGAGCTGCAGTTTGTCGCCCACGCGATGCGCCAGCGCCTGGACAGCGACGACCGCATCGCCTTCCCCTTCGGCTGCAGCGCCGAGAACGACTACACGCGCTACTGCAGCGACGGCAGCTTCGACCTCTACGACTTCCGCAGCGAAGGCGAGCGCCGCACCACCGACGCCGTCGACCTGTCGCTGCAAGGCGCGGCCGCCTGGGGCGGCTGGCGGCATCAGTACACCGTCGGGCTGCTGCGCACGCACTTCGAGGCGCGCTTCAACCGCCAGGCCTACAACTGGGTGGGCATCGGCACGATCGACGGCCTGAGCGTCGTGCCCAGCGACCCCGCGCTGACCGACGAGAACACCGACCGCGACGAACGCAGCACCGAATGGCGGCTGCAGGACCGCGTGGTGCTAACCAGCAATACAAGCGCCTGGCTGGGCCTGCGCCACAGCGCGCTGGACCGCCGCAGCGTGCGCACCGACGGCTCGCGGCCCACCGCATACACGCAGTCGTTCACCACGCCGTGGCTGGCCATCAGCCACCAGCTCAGCCGCCAGGGCATGGTCTACGCGAGCTGGGGCGAGGGCGTGGAAAGCGCGGTGGCGCCCAACCGCAGCCGCTACAGCAACGCCGGCCAGGCGCTGCCGGCGTTGAAGAGCCGACAGATCGAACTGGGCTACAAGCACCACGGCGAGCGGCTGGACGTCAACGTCGCCGCCTTCGACATCCGCCGCCCCGAGTGGGCCGACCTTGGCGCCTGCGACGTCGACGCCAGCTGCACGCGCCAGGCCGACGGCGCCTCGCGCCACCGCGGCGTGGAGGCCGAAGCCGAATGGCGCCGCGGCGCGCTCTCGCTGCGCGGCAGCGCGCTGTGGCTGCACGCGCGGCGCGAAGGCTCGGCGCAGGCGGGCATCGACGGCCTGCGCCCGACCAACGTGCCGGCCTACAGCCTGAAGGCGCAGGCCGCGTACAACCTCGCCGCCGTGCCCGGGCTGGCGCTGCTGGGCTTCGTCAGCCACGAAGGCTCGCGCATGGTGCTGCCCGACAACAGCGTGCAGACGCCGGGCTGGACGCGCGTCGACCTTGCGCTGCGCTACACCCAGCGCCTGGACGCCAACCGCCGCATCGTCTGGCGCGCCGGCATCGACAACGTGGCCGACCAGCGCGCGTGGAAGGAGTCGCCCTACCAGTACGACCACGCCTACCTGTACCCGCTGGCCCCGCGCACCGTCAGCATCACGGCGCAGTTCACGCTCTGACGCCCCGGAGCGAGGAGCATCGCGTGCTATAATGCGAGGCTATTCCCCGATAGCTCAGTCGGTAGAGCGCCGGACTGTTAATCCGTAGGTCCCTGGTTCGAGCCCAGGTCGGGGAGCCAAAGAAAGCCGAAGAAGAACAAGGACTTGCACGCGAGTGCAAGTCCTTTTTTCTTGGCCAGACCGCGCCATTACGGGTCTTTGCCACAAATCTGCCATAGCTGAAGACTGGTGACACCGCTCCAACCCGGAGTCCAGTCACCTTGGCAAGCATCACCAAGCGCGGTCGCTTCTGGCGCGCGCAGATCATCAGGCGGGGCTACCCGCCGCAGTACCGCACCTTCGACAGCCGGTCAGAGGCCGAAGCATGGGCGCGCGTGCTCGAGGCCGAGATGGACCGCGGCATCTTCGTCTCGCGCGCGGAAGCCGAGCGAACCACCCTCGCCGAGGCCCTGAAGCGGTACGAGCGGGAGATCTCGGTCGGCAAGGCTCATCCCGCCCAGGACAACCAACGGATCCGCCACTGGCTCCGGCAACCATTGGCCCACCACTTCCTGGCCAACCTCCGCGGTGCCGACTTCGCGAAGTACAGAGACGAGCGCCTGGCCGCAGGGCGGGCTGCGAACACGGTGCGCCTGGAACTGGCATTGGTCAGCCATCTGTTCGAGATCTGCCGCAAGGAGTGGGGCATGGAAGGCCTGATGAACCCCCTCAAGAACATCAGGAAGCGGTCGGGCTCCAACGAGCGAGATCGGCGCCTGCGGGAAGGCGAGTACGACCAACTGGCGGAAGCGCTCTCGAAGTCCGACAACCCGTGGGTTCGGCCGGCGTTTGATCTCGCAATCGAGACTTCGCTGAGACAGGGGATGCTGATCGCCCTTCGATGGGATTGGATCGATTTGTCGCGCCAGGTGATTTGGGTCCCTGCTGAGTTTCGTCGCCACGGGAACAAGGGAGTGCCGCCCGCGCTTCCTCTGTCGCTGAAGGCCGTCAGCGTCCTGCGGTCGATGCCGAGGTCGACCGACGGCCGGGTCTTCCCAACGACGCAGAACTCGATTGTCTGCGTCTGGAAGAAGACCTTGAAGCGGCTCGGCATCGTCGGCCTGCGCTGGCACGACCTGCGCCACGAGGCCGCTTCTCGGCTCTTCGAGAAGGGGCTGAATCCGATGGAGGTCGCATCCATCACTGGGCACAAGAGAGCCGGCTCCGCTCGTTTGAACACGCAACAGCCTGAGATAAGTGGATTGGCTGCGGTTTGAACTTTTTCAATCC
>Ga0102832_1000475_pt1 | contig 64128 bp, 61 predicted proteins | sample EBPBio282013_DNA_FD_88942 | JGI IMG/M metagenome (GOLD analysis project Ga0102832, IMG submission 88942) | Wastewater treatment Type I Accumulibacter community from EBPR Bioreactor in Madison, WI, USA - Reactor 2_5/28/2013_ DNA (Illumina Assembly) | ecosystem: Engineered > Bioreactor > EBPR >...
CTCGGCACCCAACCCCACCAGATGCTCGGCGACCTGCTCCCGCTGCCCGGCATCCAACACCTCTGGCAGCCGGCTGACCCCGGCGCTGATCACCCGCACCTGCTCCAACGACAGCTTCGCGTCCGCCAACGCTGTGGCGACCACCGGCTGCCGATCCAGGCTGACCGCGAGCCGCACCTCGTCCCGGGCCGTGCGGGCGCTGTGGGTGTTGTGGTCGGTCAACCACGACGCCGTCGGCAACCCGGTCAACCGCAACGTCGCCTCGCGTTTCTCCGCCTCGGCCAGCAACGCCAACCGGCGAGCCTGCAACCGGGTCACCTCACCCTGCAGCCGCTCCAGCTCGGCCAACACAGCCTTGTCGGAAAGCCGCCACCACTGCGGACCGGCAGCCTCCTCAGCCAACAACCGGCCGATCACCCGGTCCAGCAACTCAACGTGCGCGTCCGGGTCCGGATCGGTGTCGATCCAGTCCCGCGCACGCTCGCTCATGTGTTCGATTATACGCGACGAATCGTCCCCTGGCAAGGGATTTTGGTGTTGGCATCCCGGCCGTGGCCGGGATGCCGAAGTCGCCCGACTAGTTCGACGCGGCCTTCGGCGAGTAGACGTAGACGGTGGCCCCGATCGGGGTGTGCTGGAAGATCCAGATGGCCTCGCTCAGCGTCCGGATGTTCACGCACCCGTGGCTGGACGTGGCGTAGCCGACCCGGTTGAAGACCGGGGAGTAGTGCACGTACATGTCCGGGTGGAACATCGTGCTGTAGGGCATCGCGCCGGAGCCGTAGTTGTCCGACTCGGGGTTGACCTGCTTGTCGAACACCTTCCACGTGCCGTTGGCGGTCGGGAAGATCCGCCACTTCTTGGTCTTCGGGTGGTAGGTCCACCCGCCCACGCGCACCTGGAAGGTCTTCACGACCTTGTGGTTCTTGATCCAGAAGAGCTTGCGGTGAGCCTGGTCGACGCACAGGATGACGCCCTTGGTCGTCTTGCACTTCTTGGGCAGGACGGTCGGCACCGCCTTCGACTTCTGGGCGAGGGCGAGCCAGGTCGCCTTGCCGGTGCGGGCCGTGGCTTCGAGGCCGCGGGAACGCTGGTAATTCAGCAGGGCGTTCGCGCCGGCCGTGTTGAGTGCACCGTTGACGCCCCACCGGTAGTAGCCGGCGGCCTTCAGCTTCTTGAGCAGAAGGGTCGTGCAGGCGCCGCTGGAACCCGGCCCGACGACCTTCTTCAGGCACGGGCGGAACTGCTTCTGGGTCTTCGCGCTCAGCAGCGTGAACGGGTCGACCGGCTTCGGCTTGGGCGTCGGGGTCGTCGTGGCCGTCGGGGTCGGGGACGCCACCGTGCTCGGCGTCACCGTGGGCAGGCCGACGTCCGTGGGCATGGTCGAGGGGACGTTCGCCTCGGGCAGGTGCTGCGTCCAGTCGTTGGTCATGGCGACCGGCGTGCGCGCGCAACCGGCGAGCACGAGGACCGCGGTGAGCGCAGCCGCCACACGGACGCGAGTGGTCACGCCGGTGGCAGTTCGTAGGTCATGCACATGGCCTCCCTGGGGTCGCGGACGAGGTGGGCGTCCGACCCGGCAGGCACAAGCGTAACCAGTGCTCCTTAACGATTGCTGAACGAGGTGTGTCGGGAGTGCGGGGCTCAGCCCTCGACCAGCGGCAGTTCGACCCGGATCTCGCTGCCCGGAGTGCCGGGCGCGGACGTCGTCAGCGTCCCGTGTGCGCGGGCCACCAGGCGACGCGCGATCGCCAGGCCCATCCCCGACGTGCCCGGGCGGTGTTCACCCGGCTCGGCCGGGAAACCGGGGCCGTCGTCGGCCACGACCAGCGTGGCGTGGCCGTCCTCGGTGGTGAGCGACATCCGGAAATCGGTGCCTTCGGGGGTGTGGGCGAAGATGTTGTCGACGCAGATGTCCACCACGTCGCCGAGCTCCAGCGCGCTGAGCCCGACGTGCACCGATCCGGTGGGGAGCACCAGCCCGATCGTGCGCTCCTGGTCCTCCGCGAGGGGCCGCCAGTAATTCATCCTCGCGGTCACCACGGCGAACGCGTCGCAGCTGCCGGGCAGGTCCTCGCGCAACGGACGCTGCGCCTCGCGCACCACCTGGTCGATGGCCGCCTGGAGCTGTCCCACCAGGCCGGCCAGCTCGGCCCGGGCGGCCGGATCGGTGACGTGCTCGGCCTCCAGCCGCAGCGCGGTCACCGGTGTGCGCAGCCGGTGCGCGAGCCCGCGGACGTTCTCGCGCTCGGCCGCCAGCAGCTCCTGAATGCGGTCGGCGAGGCCGTTCAACGCCGACCCCAGCTCGACGGTCTCCGGGGGCCCGGCCAGCGGCGCCCGGGCGGCGAGCTCGCCCTCCCGCAGCCGGTGGGCGGTCGAGGCGACGGCGAGCAGCGGCTTGCTGACCCCACGTCCGACCTGGGCCGCGACCAGCACGGCCACTCCGCCGAGCAGCAGCCCGAGCGCGATGATGCTCACCCACGCCAGCCCGACGCCCTCGGCGAGCTGGTCGCCGGTCATGCTCGCCCTCGTCACCGCGACGCTGCCGTCCGCCACCACCGGCACGTACACCCGGCCGCCGGCCGCGTCCCGCACCGAGAACGCCTCGCCCTCCCTGGCCCGCAGGTACTCCGGGTCGCTGGCGTGGCCGGGCCAGGCCGCGCCCAGGACCGTCCCGTTCGCCAGCACCACGCTGGTCAGGGCGGGCGAGTTCGACAGGTTCGGCGCGAGCAGGTCCGCGAGCCGGGGGTCCTCGTGCAGGCTGGACACCAGCACCGCCACGGTGTTCGCCTGCTCGCTGGCCACGGCCATGCCCCGGTCCTCGGCGAGGGTGCGCACCAGCAGCAGCAGCGGGATCACGAAGGACGCCACCAGCGCGGCGCTGATCACCGCCACCAGCAGGCTGACCTGTCGTCGCATCAGGCCTCCGGCACCGGCGCGGCCAGCCGCACCCCGACCCCGCGGACGGTGTACAGGTAGCGCGGTTCGGCCGCGGTCTCGCCCAACTTGCGGCGCAGCCAGCTGAGGTGGACGTCGACCGTCCGGTCGCCGCCGCCGAACGGCAGGCCCCACACCCCGGCGAGCATCTCCCGCTTGGTGACCACTTCACCGGGCCGGGTGGCGAGCAGCCACAGCAGGTCGAACTCCTTGCGGGACAGCTCCACCGGCGTCCCGCCCAGGCTCACCCGTCGGGTCGCCGGGTCGATCTCGAGCTCGCCCACCCGCACCGCCGGATCGCCCGAGGAGTTCGTCCCGGCGCGGCGCAGCACCGCCCGGATCCGCGCGGCGAGCTGGTCGCTGCCGAACGGCTTCACCAGGTAGTCGTCGGCGCCCGCGTCCAGCGCCTGCACCACCGTGCGGTCGTCGTCCTGGGCGGTGATCACGATCACCGGCACCTGGCTGACCGCGCGCAACATCTGCAGCACCTGGCGGCCGTCGAGATCGGGCAGGCCGAGGTCCAGCAGCACGACCTCCGGCTGCTCCTGGAGGGCCAGCGAGAGCCCGGACGCGCCGTCGCCGGCCACCGTCACCACGTCGCCGCGGTCGGTGAGGCTGCGGCGGAGCAGGCGCCCGATCGCGGGGTCGTCCTCGACGACGAGAATGCGCGTCATGCCCGTAAGGTACTCCGGCCGGACACCGCGGGACGGATGCGAGAATGGCCCGGTGAACGGACGCCGGGTGCTCGGCATCGCGCTGCTGTGGGTGGCCACGGTGGCGGGGGCCTCTACCCTCACGTGGGGTGTGATCTCCTCCGCCGGCGCCCGCGTCGGCAGGCCGGCGGTGGTCGTCGCCACCCCGGACGCCGACGTCCCCACCACGGGTGCCGCCGACGACACCGGGTCGTGGAGCGGGAGGGCCGGCAAGGTCACCGCGAGCTGTTCGGGGGAGTCCATCAGCCTCGACTCGGCGGTGCCGAACGTCGGCTACTGGGTGAAGGTGCACGAGTCCGGTCCGGAGCGACTGCGCGTCGACTTCGAGGTGACCGGCCAGGGCGACGACGACGCGGAGGAGACCCGGATCGTCGCCACCTGCGTGAAGGGTGGCCCGGTCTTCCTGCGCGCGTAGGCGCACGCCGGATCCGGTGCCCGACAGGCTTCGGGCAGGCTTGCCGGACGCTTGAGGTTCGCTTGAGGTCGGACGCCCTAGCGTCGCCGGCATGCTCACACCACTCGAGTCCGGCCTTTTCGACGCCATCGCCGGCCTTCCGCTGCACCCGCTCGTCGTCCACTTCGCCGTGGTCCTGCTGCCGCTGGCCGCGCTCGGCCTGGTCGTGCTCGTGGCGGCGCCGAAGTGGGCCGACCGGTTCGGCTGGCTCACGCTGGGCGCGTTGGCCGCCGGTGCCGGTGCCGCCTTCGTGGCCAAGGAGTCCGGGGAGGCGCTCGCGCACTCGACCGGGCTGCCGAAGGACCATGCGTCCTGGGGTGACCTGCTGCCCGGCCTCGCCGCCGGCCTCGTCGTGCTCGCCGGCATCTGGTTCTTCCTGCACCGGCGCGGTGGGGGAGCGGCCAAGCCGCGTTCGATGGCGGCCACCGTCAGCGGAGTGCTGACCGCGCTGCTCGCCCTGATCGTCACTGGCGTCACCGTGCTGGTGGGCCACAGCGGCGCCGAGGCGGCCTGGGGCGGGACGGTCACCGGCGGCAACGACCAGCCGCCTGCCGCCACCGGGACGGCTGTCGCGCCGTCCGCCACCGCGTCCGCGTCCGCCACCGGGACGGCGTCCGCCACCTCGTCGTCCGCCACCTACACGATGGCCGAGGTCCGCACGCACGCCGACAGCACGTCCTGCTGGTCGGTGGTCAACGACAACGTCTACGACCTCACCACCTGGATCGACCGGCACCCGGGCGGTCCCCAGCGGATTCTGGCCATGTGCGGCAAGGACGCCACCGCCGCGTTCACCGCCCAGCACGGTTCGCAGGGCCGCGCCAACCAGATGCTCAAGGGGTTCCTCCTCGGTCCGCTGAGCTGACGCGGCGAGTCCGACGCCATCGCGTCTGCGGGCGGGGTGGCGACCGTAGGATGCGGCCGTGAAGCTGCGTGGACGTGGCGCCGGAACCGGCCTGTGGGCCGGGCTGCGCGCCAGCCGTCCGGTGCTGATCTGGGTGCTCTCGGTCGCCGCCCTCGCCGTCGTGGGCGCGCTGGGCTACATGCTGCTCGAGGGCTGGAGTTTCTTCGACGGCATCTACATGGCCGTGACCACCATGTCGACCGTGGGTTTCCGCGAGGTCCACGACCTCGACGCGCCCGGACGGATCTGGACGATGGTGATGGCGATCGCGGCCATCGGCGTCGTCTTCGGCACCGTCGGCCTGGTCGCGGAGACCGTGATGACGGACGTCGCCAGCGGAACAAGGAAGGCCAAGCGCATGACGCGGATGATCGACCAGCTCCAGGGCCACTGGATCGTGTGTGGGTTCGGACGGGTGGGCTCGATGGTCGCGAGCGACCTGGTCGCGGACGGGCACAAGGTGGTGGTGATCGACGTCCGCGAGGACTCCCTGCAGCGCGCCGAGGCCGCCGGCTACCTGGTGGTGCACGGGGACGGTGCGACCGACGACGTGCTCCGGCAGGCCGGCGTCGAGCGGGCCCGGGGGCTGGTGGCGGCGATCGACTCCGACGCGCAGAACGTGTATGTCACGCTCACAGCGCGCTCGATCAACCCGGGGCTGTTCATCGTGGGCCGTGCGGGCGCCGAGACGGTGATCTCCAAGCTGATCCAGGCCGGCGCCGACCGTGCGGTCTCGCCCTACACGATGGCCGGACGCCGCATCGTGAACCTGGCGCTCCGCCCGGGCGTGATCGAGTTCATCGACGCTGCCCTGACCAGGGGAGACATGGCCTTCAGCATGGAGGAGGTCGCGGCCACCGCCGGCGGCCCGCTGGCCGGGCGGACGATCGGCGAGCTGCGCGGACGCGGCGTCCTCACCCTCGCCGTGCTGCACGCTCCCGGCGCCTACGAGCCGAACCCGCCAGACACCCGGGTCGTCCAGGACGGCGAGCACCTGATCGTTTCCGGCTCCACCGAGGTCCTCGACGGCCTCGCCGCCGGCATCGGCCCCGCCTCCCGCTCCTGGCAGCCCGACCCCGAGTAGCTTCCCCGTCCCGTCCCGGCCCGTCCCGGCCCGTCCCGTCCCGTCCGGCCCCGTCCACAAACGCCCCCGAAGTTGACAAACGCCCCCGAAATATCGGGGGCGTTTGTCAACTTCGGGGGCGTTTGCGCGGGAGCGGGGCGCTACACCCCCAGTTCGCGGCGGAGCTTCGCGACGTGGCCGGTGGCGCGGACGTTGTACTGGGCCACCGCGACCGTGCCGGCGCCGGCCTCGTCGACGTCGACGATGAAGGTGGAGCGGATCACTCCCTCGACGGCCTTGCCGTACAGCATCTTCTGCCCGAACGCGCCGTAGGCGTCGAGCACCTCGCGGTCGGTGTCGGCCAGCAACGGGAAGTGCAGGTCGTCGCGTGCCCGGAACTTCGCAAGCTTGTCGGGGCTGTCGGGCGAGATGCCGACCACCCGGTACCCCGCGGCGGACAGGTCGCCGACGGCGGCGTCGAAGTCGACGGCCTCGAGCGAGCAGCCGGGGGTCATCGCGGCCGGGAAGAAGTAGACGATGACCCGTTCACCGGCGTAGTCGGCGAGCGAGACCGGGTGGGAGTCGGCGTCCGGCAGGGTGAAGGCCGGCGCGGCGTCGCCGGGCTGAAGTCGGGTCATGCCGCCACCTTAGGCGATCAGGCGCCGGCTTCGCCGTCCACCATTTCGCACCCCGGTCACTGGCATAGGCTGGGCGCGGAGCAGCGTCGGATGAGCTTGGAGGATCCATGACAGAAGCAGTGCGCACGCGCGAGGAGATCGAGGCCGAGATCGACGCCGCCCGGCGGCGGTTGGCCTCCAACGTCGAGGGTCTGATCAACCAGGTGCACCCCAAGGCCATCGTGGCGAACACCGTCGCCGACGCCCGGACCTTCGCCGAGGGAACCTTCGAGCAGGCCAAGGCGCAGGTCGTCGACCAGCGCGGCAACCTCCGGGTCGAGCGGGTGGCGCTGCTCGCGGCCGCCGCCGGTGGTGCGGTCACCTTCGTCCTGATCGTCCGCTCGATCCTCCGCGGCCGCTGACCCCTTGCGAACCCTCCACAGGCGCCAGGTCCTGACGCTCGCGGCGGGGCTGCTCCTCGCCGGCTGCACGACGTCCACCCCGACCCCTTCGTCCCCGTCGTCGACGCACGACCCGTGGACCGATCGCGGCCCGATCACCTTCGCGGTGGAGGGCGGGGCGGGTGCGTCACTGCAGGCCCCGGTCAAGGCGTGGAACACCGCGCACCCCAACGAGCCGGTCACCCTGCTCGAGCTGCCGTCGACCGGTGGCGTGCGGACGCCGGGCCTGGCCGACCGCGCCAAGGCGGGCAGCGGTGAGTACACGGTGGTGCTGCTGGAGTCGGCCGCGACCACCGAGTTCGCGGCGAAGGGCTGGCTCACCGCGCTCCCCGCGTCACAGTTCGCCACCGACGGCATGGACGCCCGCGCGGTCGCGTCCGCCACCTGGTCCGACGCGCTGTACGCCTACCCGTTCTCGCAGGACGCCGGGCTGCTGTACTACCGGGCGGACCTCGTCGAACGCTCCGGCGGCGAGGCGCCCCTCACCTGGACCGAACTCCGCTCCACGTGTAGCCGGGTGGCGTCCGGCCGTTCGGGGTTGTCGTGCTACGCCGGACAGCTGGGCTCCGACCCCGACCTGACCAGCAACGTCGCCGAGGCGATCTGGTCGGCCGGCGGCGAACTCGTGAGCGCCGAAGGGACGCCGAACGTCGACACCCCGGCGGCTGCCGTCGGGCTCCGCTGGCTGGCCGACGGCGTGAACTCCGGGCAGATCCCGCCGGCATCGCTCGGCTGGAGCGCGGACGAGGCCCGACGCCAGTTCGACAGCGGGCGGCTGGTGTTCCTCCGCGACTGGTGGAGCGCTGGTGCCCGCCTGGGGAGCGGCGCGACCGCGTCCGGCCTCAAGCTGGGAACCACGGGTGTGCCGGGCCTGGGCTCCGCGGGCGTGCCGGTCTGGAGCGGACGCAACCTCGGCATCTCGGCCAAGGCGGCCAACAAGGGCACCGCCGGCGACTTCGTCCGCTTCCTGGCCTCGACCGAGCAGCAACGATCGCTGGCCTCGCTCGGCGTCGCGGGCCCGGTGCGCACCGAGTTGCTCACCGACCAGGACCTGCTGAAGACGCGGCCGTCGCTGAAGACGCTGGCCACGGCGCTGGCCACCGCCCGGCCGCTGCCGACGACGGAGAACTACACCGATTTCACCAAGGCCTGCCGCGACGCGGTCGTGCCGGTGCTGGAGGGGGAGCGGAACGCCGCGGATGCCCTGACCGGGCTCCAGCAGCGACTCGGCGAGATCCTCAAGTAGCCGCGAACACGCCTGTGGAAAGCGATCGGCCCGGCGGTGGAAGCGCCGGGCCGATCGAGTGCGCCGCCAGGGACTCGAACCCCGAACCCGCTAGTTAAGAGCCAGCTGCTCTGCCAGTTGAGCTAGCGGCGCGCGAGCAGAGACTCTACCCCAAGGGCGCGCCGAGTACGAAATCGGCGGACGCGGGGGCCGCTGGTGCTGTCGGTGGCAGGTGGCATCATGGCCAAGACGTTCGCCGAGGAGGTGTCGATGGACCACACCAGGAGCTTCTACTCCGTGCTGGTGAACACGCTGATCGCCAACGTGACCACCAGCTTCCTGTGGTTCGCGCTCACGTTCTGGGTGTACCTGGAGACCCGCTCGGTGCTGGCCACGGCGATGATCGGCGGCGCGTTCATGCTCATGGTCGCCGTGGTCGGCGTGCCGTTCGGCACCTGGATCGACCGCTGGCGCAAGAAACGGGTGATGGTGGTCGCCACGACGGTCACCGCGATCGCCTACGGCGCCGCGTTCGTGTTCTTCCTGCTCGTGCCCACCGAGGCCCTGCTCCAGATCGGCAGCCTGCCGTTCTGGATCTTCGTGCTGCTCATCCTTGTCGGCGCGATCGTGGAGAGTGCGCGCGGCATCGCGCTGTCCACCTGCGTCACCCTGCTCGTCCCCGAGGAGCGGCGCGCCAACATGAACGGGCTCGTGGGCATGGTCAGTGGGCTGGGGTTCGCGATCACGTCCGTCTTCTCGGGGCTGGCGATCGGGCAGCTCGGCATGAAGTGGACGATGGCGATCGCGGTCGGGCTGACCGTCGTCTCGCTGCTGCACCTGATGACCGTCTCGATCCCCGAGCCGGAGGTGCTGCACAGCGACGAGGTGCCCAAGGCGGTCGACTTCGCCGGCGCGTACCGGGCGGTCGTCGCGGTGCCCGGCCTCACCGGGCTGGTGTTGTTCGCGGCCCTGAACAACCTGCTCGGCGGGGTGTTCATCGCCCTGATGGACCCCTACGGCCTGACGCTGGTCTCGGTCGAGGTCTGGGGCGTCCTGTGGGGAGTGCTCACCTTCGGCTTCATGATCGGCGCCGGTTGGGTGGCTCGCAAGGGCCTCGGCGCGCGACCGTTGCGGGCACTGCTGCTGGCCAACGTGGTGATGTGGACGATTGGCATCGGGTTCACCATCCGCGAGAACATCTGGCTGACCGCCATCGGCATCCTCGGGTACATGGCCATGATCCCCGTGGCCGAGGCCGCCGAGCAGACCGTGCTGCAGAAGGTGGTGCCGTTCGAGAAGCAGGGACGGGTGTTCGGCCTCGCCCAGAGCGTCGAGATGGCGGCCGCGCCGATCAGCGCGTTCCTGATCGGGCCGGTGGCGCAGTTCTGGCTGATCCCGTTCGCCGATTCCGAGGCCGGGCGCACGGTGCTGGAGCCCCTCCTGGGGCAGGGCGAGGCCCGCGGCATTGCCCTGGTCTTCGTGCTGTCCGGCGTGTTCGGGCTCGTCCTGACCGGCGGGGCCTTCCTCACCCGTTCCTACCGCCTGCTCAGCCACGGCTACGGTGCCCCGCACGCGGCCGCCGAGCAGGCCGGCTGACCTGGTGCCCCGTGGGCGTCCCGGCCGTCGCTAGGGTGACCTCGGAAGGGAGGCGGATGCGCACTGGTCGACGGGGCGTCGGTGTGCTCGTCGCCGCCACCCTGCTGAGCGGGTGTTCGTTGTTCAGCCCGCCGCTGCGCTCGCCCCAGCCGGTCGACCCGACCACGTTCGCCGGCGTGCCCGCGCGCGCCGGCGGCTCGGTGGGCAGGCTGCTGAGCACCTCATGCGCGGGCGCCCCCATGGCCGGCTCCGGCTTCGTGGTGGATGCCCACCACGTGCTCACCGCTTCCCACGTGGTCGGTGGTGCGCGGCAGGTCAGCCTCCGACTCACCGGCGCCGCCCCGGTGCTCGGCGAGATCGTCGGCATCGACGCCACCACCGACACCGCGCTCGTCCGCACCACCGCAGCGCTGGCCGGCCCGCCGCTGGAGCTGGCGGGGGCGGGGGAGACGACGACCGGTACCGAGGTGGAGGCGCTCGGCTACCCGCTGGGCGACGCCGAGCTGGGCACCGCCCTGGCCCGGCTCACCTCGGTGAGCGAGTCGGCGGTGGTGAACGACCACCCCGCGCAGGACCTCCTGGTGGTGGACGCGACCCTGCGTGTCGGCATGAGCGGCGGGCCGGTGGTGGACGCGCAGGCGCGCGTCCGCGGCATGGTGGTGGCGGCGATCGGTGGCCGCGGCGGCCGGGACAGCACCGCCTCGGTCGCGCTCGCCCTGCCGACCGCGCTGCTCGCCGGCAAGGTCGAGGCGTGGCGGACCGCCGTGGCGCTTGCCCCGGACGCGTGCGCGGGCGAAGCGAGTTCGACGTCCGCTCGGGCTCCCGGTCTCACCCTCCACGACGGCGCGGACGCCGAGGTCGCCCACACCCTCTGGCTGCTGGGCAGCAGCCTCAACGCCGGCCAGTACCCCAGCGCGTGGGGCATGTTGACCGCCGGCCAGCAGGGCCGCGAAGGTGAGCTCGCGGCGTGGATCTCACGCACCGGCGGGCAGACCCGGACCGAGATCGAGGTCCTCCGGGCCACCCGTGACGGCGACCGGGCGACAGCGCAGGCGCGCGTCCGCTCGACCGGGGCGGACGGCAGCTGCCGCTCCCAGGCGGTCGGCTACCAGTTGCGGCTCGAGCGCGGCATCTGGCTCATCGACGGCGTCGACGCTGATGAGCCCGCCGGCTGCTGACCCCCGTCAGTCGAGCACGTCCCCGACCCGCGTGCACGGCAGGCCGAAGGCGTCCGCCACCGCCGGGTAGGTGATCTGGCCGGCGTGCACGTTGAGCCCGAGCGCGAGCGGCGCGTTCTCCTTGCACGCCCGCCGCCAGCCCTTGTCGGCCAGCTGCAGCGCGTAGCTCAGGGTGGCGTTGGTGAGCGCCCAGGTGGACGTGTTCGGCACCGCGCCGGGCATGTTCGCTACGCAGTAGAAGACCGACTGGTGAACCATGAACGTGGGGTCGGCGTGGGTGGTCGGGTGCGAGTCCTCGAAGCAGCCGCCCTGGTCGATCGCCACGTCCACCAGCACCGAGCCCGGCTTCATCTCGGCCACCAGCTCGTTGGTCACCAGCTTCGGAGCCTTCGCGCCCGGGATCAGCACGGTGCCGATCACCATGTCGGCGGCCAGCACCTGCTCGCGGATGCTGAGCCGCGACGACACGATCTGGTGGACGCGGTTGTCGTAGCGCCAGAACGTGGTGCGCAGCTTGTCCAGGTCGGTGTCGAGGATGGTGACGTCAGCGCCCATGCCGAGGGCGACGTTGGCCGCGTTCTGCCCGGCGGTGCCACCGCCCAGCACGACGACCCGGGCGTTGGCAACACCACCGACACAGCCCATCAGCACGCCGCGTCCGCCCTGCGCCTTCATCATCGCGTGCGCCCCCACCTGCGGGGCCAGGCACCCGGCCACCTCCGACATCGGGTACAGCAGCGGGAGCAGTCCCGAGGGCAGCTGCACGGTCTCGTAGGCGATCGCGGTGGTGCCGGCGGCGAGCAGGGCGTCGGTGCCGGCCTTGTCCGCGGCCAGGTGCAGGTAGGTGAAGAGCAGCAGGTCGTCGCGCAGGAACCCGAACTCGCTCGCGATCGGCTCCTTGACCTTCAGCACCATCTCGCCGGCCGCCCAGGTCTCCGCGGCCGTGGGCACGATCGTCGCCCCCTGCGCCACGTACTCGGCGTCGTTGATCGACGACCCGAGGCCGGCGCCAGCCTGCACGTAGACCTCGTGGCCGTGGGCGACCAGTTCGGCGACACCGACCGGGGTGATCGCCACCCGGTACTCGTGGTTCTTCACTTCGGACGGGACGGCGACCCGCATGGCGGTCCTCTCTGCAGTCGGGCCGGTCAACGGCGACCGGACGGCGCTAGTGTCCTCCACCGCGCCATCCGCGTGCCACCACCACGCCCGACGGGACGCACAGGTCCCGTCCCACGGAGGGCTGCCCACGGTGGACGGCGCACAGGCCCGGCACAGCAGGTCGTAATAGACTGCGCCCAGAACGTGCTCCGGGGTCGGTGTAATTCCGAACCGGCGGTGACAGTCCGCGACCCGGTTCCGCTTGCGGAACCGGTTGATCTGGTGGAACTCCAGGACCGACGGTGAAAGTCCGGATGGGAGGCAGCACGCGGTCGCCGCGCGATTTCGCGCCGGCGACCCGTTCGCGCATCCCGCAGCCCTCGACCCGTTCGTGACGGAGTCGACGGTGGAGGTGGAATGAAGCGCGAGGTGCTCGCCCCGGCGCTGCTCGGGGTGGTGCTGCTGACCGGCTGGGCGGTGACGGCCGGCGCCGGCTCGGTGCTGCTGCCCACGCCCGGGGCCGTGCTCGCGAGCCTGGTCGCCAGCCTGTCCGATCCCGCGTACTGGGGCTATCTCGCGCTGACCGTCGGGGAGGCGCTCGGCGGGGCCCTGCTCGGCATTGCGGTGGCGCTGCCGCTGGCCGTCCTGATCCACCGCTCGCGCTGGGCGGCCGCCGCGGTGAACCCGTTCCTCGGCGCCACCCAGGCGATCCCGGCGATCGCGCTGGCCCCGCTGCTGGTGCTGTGGCTCGGCTACGGACTGGTCCCGGTGATCATCCTGTGCGCGCTGATCGTGTTCTTCCCGATCCTGATCTCCGCCGTGGTCGGGCTCCGGCACGTCGACCCCGACGTGGTGGACGCCGCGCGGCTCGACGGCGCCACCAGCGCCGGCCTGTTGGTGCACGTCGAAATGCCGATGGCGCTGCCGTCGATCCTCGGCGGCGTCCGCAACGGCGTCACCCTCGCCGTCACCGGCGCCATCGTCGGCGAGATGGTGATGGGCGGCTCCGGGCTCGGCACCGTCCTCACGGTCCAGCGCGAATCGCTCGACACCGCCGGCATGTTCGCCACGATCATCGTGCTCGCGGTGATCGCGTCCACGGCCTACGCGGCCATCCACCTGTGGGAGCGCAACTCCCGCATCATCGACTCCCTGCAACGCACCCGAGAGGCCCGCTGACCATGAGAAGAAGAGACTTCCTGACCGGGACGGCCGCGGTCCTGCTGCTGGCCGGCTGCGCCCAGACCGTCGCGCCGGCCACGACCGGCGGCACGACGGCCACCAGCGCGCCGGCCGCCACCCCGGTGATCGGGCTCACCTACATCCCCAACGTCCAATTCAGCCCGTTCTACGTGGCCGAGACCGACGGCGACTTCACCGCGGCCGGCGTCGCTCCCACGCTGCGCCACCACGGCACCTCCGAGGGGCTGTTCACCGCGATCGCCGCCGGCCAGGAGGATTTCGTGGTCGCCGGCGGGGACGAACTGCTGCAGGCCCGCTCGGAGGGCGTCGACCTGGTCGCGGTGGCCGCGTACTACCGCAGCTACCCGGTCGAGGTGATCGTGCCGTCCGCCTCGCCGATCGCCACCCTCGCCGACCTGAAGGGCCACTCGATCGGGATCCCCGGCAAGTACGGGGAGAACTGGTTCGGTCTCCAGGTCGCGCTGAAGACCGCGGGCCTCGCCGAGACGGACGTGACCATCAAGGAGATCGGCTACACCCAGCAGACCGCCCTGTCCACGAACAAGGTGGACGCCGTCGTCGGCTTCAGCAACAACGAGGCCGTGCAGTTCGCCCTGGCCGGCTTCGCCACGCGCAGCCTGCCGATCGCCTCCGGCCAGGTGCCCCTGGTCGGCATCTGCCTGGCCACGACCACCGCGTACGCCACCGCGCACCCGGACGTGGTGACGGCGGTGGCCGCCGGCATGCTGGCCGGGATCCGGACCGCGACCACCGACCAGGCCCACGCCCTGGAGGTGTCCGCCGCCTACGTGCCGGGACTCTCGGCGGCCGCCGCCCAGACCGCGGCGAAGGCGACCCTCGCCGCGACCGTCCCGCTCTGGACCACCGCGGACGGCAAGGTCGACGGCACGCTGGACGCCGACCAGTGGTCCGCGATGGCCGATTTCATGGCCGCCCAGGGCCTCACAAAGGACCGTGTCGATCCGACACCCGCCTTTTCGAATGCCTACCTGGGCTAGAACAGGTGTGACAACAGATAACCTCTGGACAATCCTGAGACAATGTTCTCCGAGCGAGGAGGCTGATGAGCGAGCACCTGGTACCTGGGTGGGACGAGTACTTCCTCACCATCGCCTCCGCCGTGGCCACGCGCGCCAAGTGCACGCGGCGGCGGGTGGGTGCGGTTCTCGTCCACGACCGCAGGATCATCGCCACCGGCTACAACGGCGCGGCCCCCGGCCGTCCGGACTGCCTGGAGGGCGCGTGCCCGCGCGGCCAGCTCGACTACGACCAGGTGCCCGGCCTCGGTGACTACGACCGTCCGGGCACGCCCGGGTTCTGCATCGCGATCCACGCCGAGGTGAACGCGCTGCTGTTCGCGACCCGCGACACCAAGGGCGCGACCGCCTACATCACCGATCCGCCGTGCCCGGGGTGCCGGAAGGCGCTGGCCGCCGCCGGCATCGTCCGGGCGGTCTGGCCGGACGGCGAGCACGACGTCGACGGACTGGTGGACTGGAGCAGGTAGTGGCCAACATCAAGCCGAAGACGTCCCAGCTGTCGGCGTGGGTGGACCGGGGCGTGGCCCTGTTCTGTCTCGGCACCCTCATTCCCGCCTCGCTGGCTGCCGTCGACCAGATCCCCGACCTGGCCGGCTGGTGGATGATCGTCGTCGGCGGCGGCATCGTCATCGCCAGCATCGGCATGATGGTCGCCAGCTTCCTCGGATGGGCCATCCGCTCCTTCGCCCTCACCTACGTCACCGTCGTCACCTTCGGACTGATCACCTGGCCGGCGGCCTGGCGTGCCGGCGAGGTGGCGACCAGCAGCCCGTGGCTGTGGATGACCCTCGGCGTCGCCGCCATCTGCCTCGCGGTGACCACCGGCACCGGCTGGGGCTTCGCCTACGCGATCGCGTCCGGCCTGCTGTTCGCCGCTGTGCGGATGACGCCGTCCGGGCAGAGCGCGTCCCTGCTGGGCGCCTTCCAGGACATGATCAACCTGGTCATGAACGCCTCGGTGGTGATCGTCGCCCTCGGCGTGGTCTCCAACGCCTTCAAGGAACTGGACGAGGCCGAGGCCGCCACCCGCAAGGAGGCCACCGACGCCGCGATCGAGGAGGCGCTGCTCGAGGAGCGGCACCGGCTCGACGGCATCGTCCACGACGAGGTGATGACCACGCTGGTGGCCGCCGCCCACGCGCCCGGTGACGTCCACGTCGCGCAGCAGGCCCAGCGCGCGGTCGACCGCCTCGCCCAGGCTGAGGCCCCCACCGAGGTCCGGCTGCCGGTCACCGGCGACCAGCTCACCTGGCTGGTCACGGACGTGGTCAGCGCGCTCGTGCCGCAGGCACGGTTCGTCTCCGAGATCGAGGGTCTGGCCGTGCCCCAGCAGGTCGCCAGCACGCTCGGCATGGTGGTGCGCGAGGTCGCCCTCAACGTGGCCAAGCACTCCGGCGCCGATGACGTCGAGGTGACCCTGTCCAGCCCCGAGACCGGCGCGGTCACGATCTCCGTCGCCGACAACGGCATCGGCTTCGACCCCGACCTGGTGCCCAAGCGTCGCCTCGGCCTCCAGGTCTCGGTGGTGTACCGGATGTGGGCGATCGGCGGCAAGGCCGAGATCCACTCCTCGCCGGGCTCCGGCACGGTGGTCAACCTCACCTGGGTCCCCGACGAGGCCGCGCTGAACGAGGCCGAGCAGCCACGCCGCAAGCGTGCCGGACGGGTGCTCGCCGACATCCCCGACCTGTCCCGCCCGCTGCTGGTGCGGCTGGTGTGGGTACTGGTCGGGCTCCAGTTCCTGCTCGGCTGGACCAGCCTCGACCAGGTCACGATGATCTGGCCGGTGTTCCTCGCCCAGGCCCTGGCGGCGGTCGCCACCTGGCTGACCCTGTCGCGCACCGAGGACAACCCGATGCGGATGCGCAACGCCGTCCTCGTCGTGGTCCTGCTGATGGCGGTCACGGTGATCGTGCAGGCCGTGCTGCCGAACGGGCACTGGCCCGGTTACGCCACCTGGCACAGCAGCGTGGTGATGGTGCTGCTGGTCACGGTGCTGGTGCGCGGCCAGGAGCGGGTCGCGTGGACCGGCGTCGGGCTGTTCGCGGTGGTCTCGGCGATGTGGGCGATCACGCACGACATGGGGGTGGGCGACACCCTGCGGGTCGGCTTCATGCCGTTCTCATGGATGCTGGTCGCCCAGCTGCTCCAGACCTGGCTGATCGACATGGCCGACCGCATGAACGCGTCCCGACGGTCGTCCGCCGCGGCGAACAAGGCGATCGCGCAGAGCTTCTCCAAGCTCGTGCTGCGCGACGTGTGGCTGACCCAGCTGCGCGCGCAGGTGGGCCCGCTGCTCACCCGCATCGCCGACACCGACCACGCCCTCAGCGAGGAGGAGCGGGCGGCCTGCCTGGCCCAGGAGAGCCGCCTGCGGGACGCGATGCGCGCCGGCAACCTGGTCACCGAGCTCACCTCCGACGCGATCGAGGTCGCGCGCGGACGCGGCGTGGACGTCCGGCTGGTCGACAGCCGCGGCACGCGCCTCCCCGAGGATGTCCGGGCCGCCCTCACCCGCCACCTCGGCAAGCTGCTCACCGACTCCAGCACCAAGCGGGTGGTCGCCCGGGCAGCGCCGGAGGGTTATGAGGACGTGGTCACCGTGCTGGCGGTTCGTGACGACGGTAGTAGCGAATTGATCGGACTCGATGCCAGCGGTCGGGTCAGTACACGTTAGGCTGTCACCTGATGATCACCACCGCTGTTATCGACGACCACGAGGCGATTCGTCTCGGCGTGTCGGCCGCGCTCCAGGCCCACCCCGGCCACCAGGTGACCCTGGTGGACGGCGCAGGCACGGTCCCCGAGTTCCTCGACAAGGGGGTGCAGGCCGACGTCGTCCTGCTCGACCTCCAGCTCGACGACGGGTCGGACCCCCTCGACAACACCGAACGGCTCATCGACGCCGGCTACAAGGTGCTGGTCTACTCGATCGCCGACAACGTCCGGCTGCTGCGCCGGGCGCTCGCCGGCGGTGCCGCCGGTGTGTGCCGCAAGGCCGAGCCGATCGCGGTGACGATCGCGTCCATCGAGGCGGTCTCCGAGGGCCAGGTCGTGATCAGCCAGGAGATCCTCGCCGCGATCGAGGGTGACGCGTCCTACGTGGCCGCCAACCTGGGCCCGCGCGAGCGCGAGGTGCTGGGGCTGTACGCCGGCGGGTTCGAGGTGCCGGAGGTGGCCGAGCGGCTCACCATCACCGAGAACAGCGTCAAGGAGTACCTCAAGCGCATCCGCGTGAAGTACACCAACGTGAACCGGCCCGCGGCCAGCAAGCTGGACCTCTTCCGCCGCGCGATCGAGGACGGCATCGTCCCGCCGGTCGAGCCGCACCTGTGAGGTAGCCCTCCACCAACGAGCGAAGCCGCCGGGCGTGCCCGGCGGCTTTCGTGTGTGGTGGGGAAGCGGGAGGCTCAGTACCAGCCGTGGGAGGCCTTGAAGCCCCACGCGCCGCACGGGGTGCCGTAGCGGTCGGCGACGTAGCCCAGGCCCCAGCGGATCTGGGTGGCCGGGTTCGTGCGCCAGTCGGCGCCGGCCGAGGCCATCTTGCTGCCGGGCAGCGCCTGCGGGATGCCGTACGCGCTGGAGCGGGGGTTGTCGGCGTAGGGGTCCCACTTGCTCTCGCGCATGATGATCTTGTCGTAGCACGCGAACTGGGCGTCGCCCCACCCGTACTTGTTGAGCATCATCTGGCGGGCGATCTCACGCGGATCGGTCGTGGAGGGCTCGTAGCCCAGCCGCTCGACCTCCTGGGCGTGCAGCGCGCGGATGCTCTCGTTGCCGATGTCGACCGCGGAACTCTGCTTCTCCAGCAGCGCGCGGCGGTAGGCCGCGAGGTCCTCGGTGCTGGTCGTGCCGCTGCCTGTGCTTGTCACCCCCGGGACGGTGGCCGCGCGCGCGGCGGAGCCGGGGAGAACGGGGGACAACCCGACCAGCGCGACGAGCGCGACGACGCCCATGCGGAGCGATCGGGGATTGAGCACGGGTGCAGTCTTCCATAAGGAAGCTCTCAGGTAAAACTCAGCTTCCCGGACGTCTCGCGGGGTGGTCGACGCGGGCTCAGAGCTTGGTGCCCACGGTGCTGAACACACCGGTCAGCCTGGTGCCGAGCGTGGCGACGACGGTGATGATCACCGCGGCGATCAGGGCGACCATGATGCCGTACTCGACGGCGGTCGCACCCCGCTCCTTCGTGTGCACGACAGTGCCGACGGTCTTCGCGATCAGGGACTTCATCCTGGGGATTCCTCTCTGTCACTGACCTCGGCTGCCCGGCCCCTGCCTGCGCTGCATCAGTGCGGTGCAGTGATGATTTCGCATTCTCGAAGCTATTGTCAAAGCATTGGGGTGATGTTTTCCAAATCGATTCTTGGTGTCGCCAAAATGTCCCCCACAAGGGGACATGAGTGCCCGGTATTGTTCGCAAATCGGTCCCCCAAAAGGGGACGCAATACCGTCGGAACGCGGAATGGTCCCCCGAATGGGGACGCTTGTGCGGTGGTATTCGGTGCCGCGCAACGCCACGGTCGCGGCCCCTGCAGGGGTGTGCGGCCGGGGAGGGTACGACCGCCGCCGGCCCGTCCGGGGTCGGGTGCCGGCGGTCGTGCGCTGGTTAGGGTGGGGGAATGCGAATGCGGCTGCTCACCGGCACGGAGTTGGTCGCCGGTCTCGCGGACGCCCTGTCCGGCGGCGATCCGGTGGCGCCGCTGCCGGAGCCACGGCTCCTTCCCGCGCTGGCTCCCGAGCAGGACGTGGCCGAGCCCGATGCCGCCGTCGTGGTCACCACGTCCGGTTCCACCGGCGAGCCGAAGGCCGTGGTGCTCAGCCGTGCGGCGATCCGGTTCTCGGCGGCCGCCACCCACGAGCGCCTCGGCGGACCGGGCGACTGGGTCTGCGCGCTGCCCACCCAGCACGTGGCCGGCCTGATGACCATCGCCCGCGCGGTGCTCGCCGGGCGGACGGTCCGGTTCGCCGCCACCGATCTGTCCGACCTGCCGGCGGCCGGCGCCCGCAGCTACCTGTCCCTGGTCGCCGCCCAGCTGGACCGCGCGCTGGCCCGTCCCGCCCAGGTGGCGGTGCTGCGGGGCTACGCGGCCATCCTGGTCGGCGGCAGCGCCGTCCCGGCGACCCTGCGCGCACGGGCGGCCGACGCGGGGCTGGTGATCGTGACCACCTACGGCATGAGCGAGACCTGTGGCGGCTGCGTCTACAACGGCGTGCCGCTGGACGGCGTCCGCGTCCACCTCGACGAGGGGCGGATCTCGCTCGGCGGGCCGATGGCGTTCTCCGGGTACCGGCTGCGTCCCGACCTGACCGCCGGGGTGCTCAGCGGCGACCTGGTGCGCACGAACGACTCCGGGAGGTGGGCGGACGGCCGGCTCCAGGTGCTCGGGCGCATCGACGACGTCGTGGTCTCCGGCGGCCACAACGTAGACCTCGGCGCCGCGCAACGCGCCGGCGACGCCGCGTTCGGGCCCGGCGTGCTGGCGCTGCTGGCCGTGCCGGACGCCCGCTGGGGGGTGCGGATCGTGGCGGTGACGACCGCCGAGGTGACCCTCGACGAGGTGCGGACGCGGCTCGCGCCCGCCCTCGCCGCTCCCGCGCTGCCGCGCGAATTGCGGCGGGTCGCCACCCTGGCGTACACCTCAATCGGCAAGATCAACCGGGCTGAGATGCTCCGGGACTGGCAGAAGGGCAACGATGGCGACCGCGGCTGAGTGGATCGAGGGCGCGCGTCCGCGTACCCTCCCGGCCGCGCTGGCGCCGGTGCTCGCCGGCAGTGCGGTGGCCTGGTTCGAGGGCGCGTTCTCGCCCCTGCTGGCCGTCCTCGCGCTGGTGGTCGCGCTGGCCCTCCAGGTCGGCGTGAACTTCGCCAACGACTACTCCGACGGCATCCGTGGCACTGACGCCGCCCGGGTCGGCCCGCTGCGCCTGGTCGGGTCGGGGCTGGTCGAGCCACGCCGGGTGCGGGCCGCGGCCTTCGGCTGCTTCGCGCTCGCCGCCGCCGCCGGCCTGGCGGTCGTGGTGGTCACCGGCCACTGGTGGCTGCTCGCGGTCGGTGCGGCCGCGATCGCGGCGGCCTGGTTCTACACCGGCGGACGGCGGCCCTACGGCTACCTCGGCCTGGGCGAGGTGTTCGTGTTCCTCTTCTTCGGCCTGGTCGCGGTGGCCGGCACGGTGTACATCCAGGTCGGACGGGTCTCACCGGCGGCCTGGTGGACGGCCGTCGCGATCGGCGCACTCGCCTGCGCGATCCTGGTGGCCAACAACCTCCGCGATCTCGACGGCGACCGCGCCGCCGGGAAGCGGACGCTGGCCACGCGCCTGGGCGACACCGGCACCCGCTGGTTCTTCCTCGGCCTGCTGGCCGTCGCGGCGCTCGGGGTGGTCGCGGTGGCCGCCACCAGCTCCTGGTGGGCCCTGCTCGGCCTGATCATGGGGCTCGCCCTGGTCGGCCCCGTCCGTGAGGTACTGCGGGGTGTCACCGGGCGCGAGCTGATCCCGGTCCTGAAGAACACCGGGCTGGCGGAGCTGGCCTGCGCCGCGGGCCTGTTCGTCGGGCTCTGGATCGCGCGCTGAGGCCCGCGATGCCCCGTCCGAACCTCTGGCAGGACGCGGTGGCGTTCGCCCTGCCGCTGCGCAACCGCTTCCGTGGCATCACCGTGCGCGAGGGCCTGCTGGTGCGCGGCCCGGTGGGCTGGGCCGAGTGGAGCCCGTTCGCCGAGTACACCAGCCCCGAGATCGACGCCTGGTGGCAGGCAGGTGTCGAAGCGGCCACGATCGGCTTCCCCGCGCCGGTGCGCGACCGGGTACCGGTCAACGTCACCGTCCCGGCGGTCGACGCCGAGCGGGCCCACGCGATCGTGACGGCCTCGGGCTGCCGCACCGCCAAGGTCAAGGTGGCCGAACCGGGGCAGGCGCCCGGCGACGACCTGGCCAGGGTGGAGGCCGTCCGGGACGCGCTCGGCCCGGACGGACGCGTCCGCGTGGACGTGAACGGGCTGTGGGACGTGGACACCGCCGAACGCCGGCTCCGCACCCTCGCCCGGTTCGGGCTGGAGTACGCCGAGCAGCCGTGCGCGAGCGTCCCCGAGCTGGCCGAGCTGCGGGTCCGCCTCGCCCGGGGCGGCGTCGACGTCCCGATCGCCGCCGACGAGAGTATCCGCCGCAGCGGCGACCCCGAGCGGGTGGTCGCCGAACACGCCGCGGACATCGCGGTGCTCAAGGTGCAGCCGCTCGGCGGCGTGCGCCGCTGCCTGGAGCTCGCCGAACGGCTGGGGCTGCCGGTCGTGGTGTCGTCGGCCCTGGAGAGCTCGGTCGGGCTGGCCGCCGGCGTCGCCCTGGCCGCCGCGCTGCCGGAACTGCCCTACGCGTGCGGCTTGAACACCGCGACGATGTTCACCCGCGACGTCACCGCCGAACCGCTGGTCGCGACCGACGGCGAAATCGCGGTCCGGCCGGTGTCGGTGGACGACAATGGCGACTGGCGGGCGGGGCCGTCCGCCACCGGAGCCTGGCTGGGTCGACTGGCAGGCGTGGACCCGGAAGGCCTCGAAGGACGGGAGGACCGGTGAGCGACTCGATCGCCTGCGCCCGCGCCGTGGTCGGGCAACTGCTCGCCCAGGGCGTCACCGACCTGGTGCTGGCTCCGGGCTCGCGCAGCGCGCCGCTGGCCCTGGTGGCCGCTGCCGCCGCGGACGCCGGGCAGCTGCGCCTGCACGTGCGGGTCGACGAGCGCGGTGCCGGCTTCCTCGCCCTCGGCCTCGCCAAGGCGTCCGGACGGTGCGTGCCGGTCGTGACCACCTCCGGCACGGCCGTGGGCAACCTGCTGCCGGCGGTCATGGAGGCCGCCCACGCCGGCGTCCCGGTGCTCGTCGTCTCGGCCGACCGGCCGGCGGCCCTGGTCGGCTCCGGGGCGAACCAGACCACGGAGCAGTCCGACCTGTTCGGCGGCTTCGCCCGCCACCGGGCACGGGTGAGCTCGACGGCGCCGTCGCCGTCCTGGGCCGCGCAGGTCGCCCGGGCCGTGCTGGCCGCCGAGGGCGCCCTGACCCGTCGGCCCGGCCCGGCTCACGTGAACGTCGAGCTGTCGGTGCCCCTGGTGCCGGCGGACGGGGCCGTCGAGGCCCCGGTCGTCGGAACCCCCGTCCGTGCCGGCGCCGGCACCGCTCCCGCGCCGGTCGACCTGCCGGGCACGCCGCGCACCCTCGTCGTCTGCGGCGACGCCTCGCCCGCCGTGGGCCGCGCCGCGCGCCGGTTCGCCGAGCACGCCGGGCTGCCGCTGCTGGCCGAGCCCTCCAGCAACGCGCGGGGGGGACCGAACGCCCTGGCCGCCGGACGGCTGGTGCTCGCCGGCTCGCTGGGCGGTCAGGTCGCGCGGGTGATCGTGTTCGGGCGGCCCACCCTGTCCCGGCCGGTGACGATGCTGTTGTCTCGCGCGGACCTCGAGCTGGTCGTGGTGGCCGACAGCCCCGACTACCTCGACCCCGGCTGGCGGGCCTCGCTCGTGACCGGGGCGGTCCAAGTCGCGCCCGGGCCCACCGACTGGCTGGACGACTGGCGCGCGGCCGACGGGGCCGCGTCCGCCCGGGTCGCGGCCGTCCGCGGAACCGGGGCGCTGGCGGGCCCGGAGCTGGCCCGCCTCGTGGTCGCCGCCGTGGCCTCCGACGGGGTGCTGGTGCTCGGCAACTCCAACCCCGTCCGTGACGCCGACCTCGCGCCCGTACGGACGGATGCGCCGCCGGTGTACGCCAACCGGGGCCTGGCCGGCATCGACGGCACGATCGCGACGGCCACCGGCATCGCCCTGGCGACGGGCGCCCCCACCACGCTGCTGTGCGGAGACCTGACGTTCGGCCACGATGCCGGCTCGCTGGCGATCGGGCCGGGCGAGCCCCGTCCGGACCTGCGGATCGTGGTCGCCGATGATCGTGGCGGCAGCATCTTCGCCACGCTCGAGTACGGACAGGAGCGGTTCGCCGCCGGCTTCGAGCGGGTGTTCGCCACCCCCACCGGGGTCGACGCGGCGGCGCTCGCCGCCGGGTACGGCGTCCCGTCCCGCCGGCTCACCGACGCGGACGCGGTGGCGGCCGCGCTGGCCGCGCCGGTGCGGGGGATCGAGGTTCTGGTCGTCGACGTGGACCGGGCCGATCGCGCCCGCCTGGAGCGCGACCTGACCGCCCACTGACGACCCGCGGAACCCGTCCCAGAACTCCTTCAACACGCAATGGGCTTATGTAAGGACATTTTGTTGACTTCTGGTTCTCGCAGGGCTTGAATGGAGGCACCGACTGGACAGTGGCACCACGTGCCTCGACGAAGAGGTCCCCAATGACTGACACCAACACCCCGCTCGGCCTGATGACCCAGCGCGGTCCGACTGTGCTCTGGAACGACTCGGCCACCTACACCGAGCTGTCCACCGCGATCTCCTGGGGGGCCGTGGGCGCCACGTGCAACCCGGTGATCGCGCTGGCCGCGATCCGCGCCGACCTGCCGCGCTGGACCCAGCGCATCAAGGAACTGGCCGAGGAGATGCCGGAGGCCACCGAGTCCCAGATCGGCTGGAAGGTCGTCGAGGAGGTGTCGCTGGACGCCGCCAAGCTCCTGGAGCCCGCGTTCGAGAAGTACCACGGCTACAACGGCCGGCTCTCGATGCAGACCGATCCGCGCCTCGCCCGCAGCGCGAAGGCGCTCGCCGACCAGGCCGAGTACTTCTCGTCGCTGGCGAAGAACATCATCGTGAAGATCCCCGCCACCGGGGTCGGCATCGAGGCCATCGAGGACGCCAGCTACCGCGGCGTGAACATCAACGTCACCGTGTCGTTCACCGTCGCCCAGGCCGTCGCCGCCGGCGAGGCCATCGAGCGCGGCCTGAAGCGCCGCGAGGCCGAGGGCAAGGACACGTCCACCATGGGCCCGGTCGTGACGATCATGGTCGGCCGCCTCGACGACTGGCTGAAGTCGGTGTACGCCCACGACGGCCTGGTCTTCGACCCCGGCTACCTGGAATGGGCCGGCGTCGCCGCGGTGAAGAAGGCCGTGCAGGAATTCCAGGCCCGCGGCCTGCGCTCCCGTGTGCTGGTCGCCGCCTACCGCAATGCGCTGCAGTGGACCGAGCTGGTCGGCGGCGACCTGGTGCTGTCGCCACCGTTCGCCTGGCAGCAGCGCTTCCAGGCCAGCGGCGTCGACCCCGAGCCGCGCATCGACGTCCCGGTCGACGCGAAGATCATCGACGCGCTCTCCACGATGCCGGAGTTCCGCAAGGCCTACGACGTCGACGGCATGACCCCCGACGAGTTCGCCGACTTCGGCGCCACCCGCAAGACCCTGCGCCAGTTCCTCGGGGCGGACGAGGAACTCGACCAGATCGTCCGTGACATCCTGATCCCAGCCCCCTGACCGAAACGAAAGGGGACAGTCCCCTTTCGTTTCGGGATCACGTGGCGGGAGAGGGGGCAGTCCCCGTCCCGCCACACCACCATCGATTCGACACCGGAGTTCATGAGATGACCCAGACCGTTCGGCTCACCGTCGCCCAGGCGGTGGTCAGGTTCCTCGCCAACCAGTACACCGAGCGGGACGGGGTGGAGCAGAAGCTCTTCGCGGGCTGCTTCGGCATCTTCGGGCACGGCAACGTCGCCGGCATCGGCCAGGCGCTGCTCCAGGCCGAACTCCAGACCCTGGACGGCGTCGAGGGCGCCCCGGACCTGCCGTACGTGCTGGTGCGCAACGAGCAGGGCGCCGTGCACGCGGCCGCCGCCTACGCCAAGACGAAGAACCGCCTCCAGACGTGGGCGGTCACGTCCTCGATCGGCCCGGGGGCCACGAACATGGTCACCGGTGCCGCACTGGCCACCACGAACCGGCTGCCCGTGCTGCTGCTGCCCTCCGACATCTTCGCCACCCGCTACCCCGACCCGGTGCTCCAGCAGCTGGAGGACCCGCGCTCGCTCGACATCTCGGTCAACGATGCCTTCAAGCCGGTCTCGCGCTACTGGGACCGGATCAACCGCCCCGAGCAGCTGATCCCGTCCCTGCTGTGCGCGATGCGCGTCCTCACCGACCCGGCCGAGACCGGTGCGGTCACGCTCTGCCTGCCGCAGGACGTGCAGGCCGAGGCCTTCGACTTCCCGGTGCCGCTCTTCGACAAGCGCGTCTGGCACGTCGGACGCCCCGTCCCCGAGCCGGCCGCGCTGGCCCGCGCGGTCGCGGCGATCACGGCGTCGAAGCGCCCGCTGGTCGTCGCCGGCGGCGGCGCGATCTACGCCGGGGCGTCGGCGGAGCTCCGCGCGTTCGCCGAGGCCACCGGCATCCCGGTCGCCGACACCCAGGCCGGCAAGGGTGCCATCAACTTCGACCACCGCATGGCGGTCGGCGGTGTCGGTTCCACCGGCAACACGGCGGCCAACACGCTCGCCCGCGAGGCGGACCTGGTGATCGGCATCGGCACCCGCTACTCCGACTTCACCACCGCCAGCCACACCGTCTTCGCCGACCCGGACGTGCGGTTCGTCAACATCAACGTGCTGGCGTTCGACGCCGCGAAGAACGCTGCGACCATGGTGGTGGCGGACGCCCGGGAGGCCCTCGTCGCGCTCACCGACGCCCTCGCCGGCTGGACGACCGACGCCGCGTACCAGGCCCGCGCCGGCGAACTGGACGCCGAGTGGCAGCGCGTCGTCGACACCTGCTACGCCCCGCACGACCAGGAACTGCCCGCCCAGACCGAGGTGTTCGGCGCGCTGAACGAGCTCATGGGCGACCACGACGTGGTGATCAACGCCGCCGGCTCGATGCCCGGCGACCTCCAGGCCCTGTGGCGCGCCCGCACGCCCGAGCAGTACCACCTGGAGTACGCGTACTCGTGCATGGGGTACGAGATCCCGGCGGCGATGGGCGTGAAGCTGGCCGTCGGCGACGAGCACGAAGTGGTCGCGATCGTCGGCGACGGCACCTACCAGATGCTGCCGATGGAGATCGCGACCATGGCACAGGAGGGCATCAAGGTGATCCTCGTGCTGCTCCAGAACCACGGCTTCGCCTCGATCGGCGCGCTGTCGGAGTCGCGGGGCTCGCAGCGCTTCGGCACGAAGTACCGGACGCGGTCCGCGTCCGGCCGCCTCGACGGCGCGGACGTGCCCTTCGACCTCGCCGCCAACGCCGCCAGCTGGGGCGCGGACGTCCTGCGCTGCAACGGCATGGCCGAGTTCCGCGAGAACTACGCGAAGGCCGTCGCGGCCGACCGCACCACCGTCCTCTACATCGAGACCAACCTGTACGGGCCCAACCCGCCCGGCAGCGCGTGGTGGGACGTGCCGGTGTCGCAGGTCTCCGAGCTGGACAGCACCCGGAAGGCCTACGACGAGTACGTTGCCGAAAAGGCCGCCCAGCGCCACTATCTTCAGGCGTGACCCAACTCGAGTCCGTCTGGGCAGCCATCCCGCTGTGGGGCTGGCTGGTCCTGGCGTTGTGTGCCCTGCTGATCGGCTTCTCCAAGACCGCCCTCGGCGGCCTCGCGCTGATCGCCGTGGTGATGGCCGCGCAGGTGGTGCCGACCAAGGACTCCACCGGCGTGGTGCTGGTGATGCTGCTCGTCGGCGACCTGGTGGCCACCTGGACCTACCGGCACGACGTCGACTGGCGGCTGATCCTGCGGCTGATCCCGCCGGTGGTGATCGGGATCGGGCTGGGCGCGCTGTTCCTGAACTGGGTGGACGGGCCCACGCTCAAGCGCACCATCGGCGTGATCCTGCTCGTGCTGCTGGTGATCGGCCTGTGGCCCGACCGGCTCGCCGCGCACCGTCCGGTCGTGGGCATGGCGTACGGCGGGCTGGCCGGCTTCACCACGATGGTCGCGAACGGTGGCGGGCCGCCGATGAGCCTGTACCTGCTCGCCCGCAAGTACGACAAGCTGCGGTTCCTCGGCACCACCGCCTGGTTCTTCTTCGCGGTCAACCTGATCAAGGTGCCGTTCTCCATCGCCAACGGCATCGTGCGTCCGGACACCGCGCTGATCGCGCTGACGCTGGCGCCCGTGGTGCTGGTCGGCACCTGGATCGGCCGCCGCACGATCAGCCACATCGACCAGACCCTGTTCAACCGTCTCGTCACGATCCTCGTTGGCGTGGCCGCGGTCTACCTTCTCTTCGGCTAGGAGTGCCATGACGCAACCAGGACAGCTGCGGCTCGCGGTCGGCATGGTCGGCGGCGGACCGGGCTCGAACATCGGCGTCGCCCACCGCGCGGGGCTGCTGCTCGACGACCGCTACCGGCTGGTCGCCGGCTGCTTCGCCCGGGACGCGGAGCGCTCGGCGTCCCTGGCCGCCCAGCTCGGCATCGACCCCGACCGTGCCTACCCCGACCACGCCACGATGGCGCGGGCGGAGGCCGCACGGGCCGACGGGATCGACCTGGTGGTGGTGGCCACGCCGAACGACAGCCACGTCGAGATCGCCACCGCCTTCCTGGAGGCGGGCATCGCGGTCGCCTGCGAGAAGCCGCTGGCCACCGATTCGGCGGGCGCGGCCCGGCTGGTCGCGCTCGCGGCCGAGCGCGACCAGGTGCTGGCGGTCGCGCACTGCTACTCGGCCTACGCCATGGTGCGGCACGCCGCGCGGCTGGTGCGGGACGGGGAGCTGGGCGAGGTGCGGCACGTCGAGGTCGAGCACGCGTCCGGCTGGGCGTCGGAGCTGCACGAGGCCGGCGAGCACAAGCAGGCGGCCTGGCGGATGGACCCCGACGTCGCCGGCTACGCCTCGGTGGTGGCCGACATCGGCATCCACGCGTTCCACCTCGTCCGCTACCTCACCGGGCTGGAGGCAGAGGAGGTGTCCGCCCAGCTGACCACACTGGTGCCCGGACGCCGGGTGGCCGACAACGCGACCGTGGCGCTGCGGCTCACCGGCGGGGTGAGCGGACGCCTGTGGGCGTCGATGGCGGCGACCGGCCAGGCCCACGGCCTGCGGATCCGGGTGTTCGGGTCGCAGGCCAGCCTGGACTGGAACCACGAGGACCCGCAGCACCTCGTCCTGCGCCGCGCGGGCGGCGAGGAGGTCCGCCTCGCCCAGGGCATGGCCGGGCTCAGCGCGGACGAGGCGCGCCTCAACCGCGTCGGCCTCGGCCACGCGGAGGGCTTCATCGAGGCGTTCGCCAACTACTACTCCGACATCGCCGAGGAGCTGCTCGCCCGCCGCGACGGCACCCCGCGCCCGCAGCGCGAACTCGGCTTCCCGACCGGCGCGGACGGCCTGGTCGGCCTCCAGTTCGTCGAGGCCGTGACGGCCTCGCACACCGCCAACTCAGCCTGGGTGCGCCCAGAGAAAGCAGGACAGTGATGCAGCGTTTCGCCCTCCTCGGAGCAGGGTTCATCGGCTCGGTGCACGCCGCGAACCTCGCGGCGAACCCGAGGGTGGAGTTCGTGTCGGTCTACGACGTCTCGGCCGAGCGTGCGGCCGCGGTCGCGGCGACCCACGGCGCGACCGCCGTCGGTTCGGTCGCCGAGGCACTGACCGGGGTGGACGCGGTGTACATCGCCTCCAGCACCGACACGCACGCCGACAACCTCCGGGCGGCCGTCGACGCCGGTGTGGCGGTGCTGTGCGAGAAGCCGATCGACCTGTCCCTGGAGCGGGCGCGCGAGGTGGTCGCGTACGCCGACAGCAAGGGCGCGAAGGTGATGGTGAACTTCAACCGTCGCTTCGACCCCGACCACGCCGAGCTCAAGCGGATCGTGGACGCCGACGGCGTTGGCACGGTCGAGCTGGTGCAGCTCACCTCGCGCGGTCCGGCGGTGCCGCCGCTGGAGTACGTGAAGGTGTCCGGCGGCCAGATGCGCGACCAGACCGTCCACTTCTTCGACCTGGCCCGCTGGATCGCCGGCGCGGACCCGGTCGAGGTGTTCGCCGCCGGTTCGGCGCTGGCCGAGCCGCGGCTGGCCGAGCCCGAGTACGACGACGTCGACACCAGCGTGTGCGTCCTGAAGCTGCCGGACGGCGCCCTGGTGCAGATCGACAACAACCGCCGCACCGGCTACGGCTACGACGAGCGCATCGAGGTGCTCGGCTCCACCGGTCTGGTGGAGTCGATGCGGCACCGCGCCCGCCGGGTGACCCACTACCAGGCCGGGGCCGTGGTCGAGTCGCAGCTGTACGCCGGCTGGTTCGAGCGGATGCAGCCCACCTACGCGCTGGCGCTGGAGCACTTCGTCGAGCTGCTCGAGACCGGCGCGCCCATCGAGCCGTCGCTCGTCGACGGCCTGAAGGCCCAGGCGATCGCCGAGGCCGCGACGAGGAGCCTGCACACCGGCGTCAGCGAGAAGATCGCCTACTGACCGGGGGCCCCTGCCGGCCCCAGGCCAGTTCGCTCCCGAATTGTCCCTTCGCCACCGGAATTCCGGTGGCGAAGGGACAATTCGGTGGCGAACTGCGGGGCGTCGGGTCAGGAGCGTGGGGGAGCGGTGGACTCGCGCACCTCCAGCGAGCTCGGGACGAGGTGCAGCCGGCTCGGCAGGTCGGGCCGGGCCAGCCGCTCGACGAGGAAGCGGCCCGCCTGCTCCCCGACCGGAAAGGTGCCGTAGGTGACCGAGGTCAGCGAGAGGTGCCCGATCTTCGCCAGGGAGGTGTTGTCGTAGCCCACTACCGACACGTCCTGGGGAACCCACAGCCCCAGGTCGTCGGCGGCCGACAGGGTGCCGATGGCGGACATGTCGTTGTACGCGAGGATCGCCGTCGGACGATCGCGGCGGGAGAGGATGCGCCGGGCGGCGGCGTAGCCGCTCTCCTCGTCCGGTCCGCCGGCCTCCAGGTAGCGCTCGGGGTCGAGGCCGGCTTCGGAGAGGGTGGCCACGAAGCCCTCGTAGCGCAGCCGGCCGATCTCGCCGGGGCCGCGGAGGTGCGCGATGCGGGTGTGGCCGAGCTCGATCAGGTGGCGGGCGGCCAGGCTCGCCCCGGCCAGGTCGTCGTTGACCACGATGTCGCTGTGCTCCAGCACCGGTTCGCGGGTGCCGGCGAGCACGACGGGGACGCGGGTCGCGGCCGCCACGATCGCCGCGTCGTCCGCCCTCGAACCGACCACGACGATCCCGCTGACGTCGAGGGCGAGGAAGGTGTCGACCGACTCGGCCCCGACCCGCTGATCGGTGTGGTTGTCGGCGAGGACCGGCGCGAGTCCGGCGCCGTGCAGGGTGCTGGCGAGACCGGCGAGCAGGTCGACGAACCACGGGTTGGTGAGGTCGTTGATGAGGACGCCGACGCTGCCGGCGCGGGGTACGACGTCGCCGGACATCGGCCCGTCGAGGCGGTCAGCCGGCATCGTCCTCCCTTGCTCGCGGCCAGCCTAGATCCAAACCACTCCGGGGTGGCCACTTGTCGGATTGGAGCGCTCCAAGTACCATGGCTAATGTCTTTACTTTTCCCGAGGTGTGAAGCGACAGTGAGGCGGGTCATGACGGCAACACTCGAGCGCATCGCGTACGCGGACGCCCGGCAGGTGCCGGTGACGATCGAGCGCGACAGCCCCGTCCCGATGTACCACCAGCTCGCCCAGCAGCTCGCCCGGGCGATCGAGGACGGGGTGCTGCGGCCCGGTGACCCCTTCGAGAAGGAGCTGTCGCTGGCCGATCGGCTCGACCTGTCGCGTCCGACCGTGCGGCGGGCGATCGCCGAACTCGTCGCCAAGGGCCTGCTGGTGCGGCGCCGTGGGGTGGGCACCACCGTGGCCCACGCGGCCGTCCATCGGCGCAACGAGCTGACCAGCCTCTACGACGACCTCGCGGCGGACGGACGCCGGCCGAGCACGCGCGTGCTGCGCCTGGGCTACGCCGAGTTCGACAAACGCGCGGCGGCCGCGCTCGAACTCGATCCGCGCACGCCGCTGGTGTACCTCGAACGGCTCCGGATGATCGATGGCGCCCCGATCGCGATCCTGAAGAACTGGCTGCCCCCGGCGATGTCGGACATCTCCGCCACCGAGCTGGAGGCCTGCGGCCTCTACGACCTGCTACGCCGCCGCGGCGTGGCGCCGTCCGTCGCCCACCAGACCGTCGGCGGCCGCCAGGCCGAGCCGGGGGAGCGCGCCCTGCTGGGACTCGGACGCCTCGACCCGGTGCTGACGATGACCCGTTGGGCCTATGGTGCGAGCGGCACGCCCGTCGAGTTCGGCGACCACTGCTACCGCGCCGACCGGTACAGCTTTGACGTCACCGTCCACGCCCTGTAGGCGGTCGGTGCCCCGCGGTCAGCGCGGCGCGGACGCCGAGGACGAGCGCACCACGAGCCGGGACGGGATCACCACGTCCGCCGGCGGGGCGGCGGGGTCCCGGAGCCGCCGCAGCAGCGCCTCGCCGCAGGCCACGCCGACGTCGAAACCGCGATTGTCCACCGTGGTCAGGTCCAGGAAGCGGCTGCGGGCGAGCAGGGAGTTGTCGTAGCCGATCAGGGCCGCGTCGGCCGGCACCTCGCGTCCGACCTCCCGCAGGGCGGCGCGCGCCCCCAGGGCCATCGTGTCGTTCGCCGCGAAGACGGCGGTGATCTCGGGATGGCGGCGCAGCAGTTCGACCGTGCCGGCGTAACCGCCCTCCTCGTTGGTGGCGTTGCGCTCGCCGGCGTACCGCGGTGGCTCACCCACGGTCGCCATCACCCGCCGGTACGCCTCGAGGCGGCGGCGGGCCGCCCCGCCGACGCCGGTCACGTGCCCGATCCGGGTGTGGCCCAGTGACTGGAGGTGCCGCAGCAGGAGCTCGACGCCCAGTTCCTGGTCGCTGGACACGTGGTCGGCGCCGCGGACGGTGTGCAGCCGGGTGCCCTCGATCACGGTCGGGATGCCGAGGTCGTCGAAGTCGTGGCCGGGCTCGCCGGCGATCACCAGCGCGTCGACCTGGGTGTCGAGGAATCCCTCGACGGCGTTCACGAGCCGGTCGTCCACGCGGTGCTGCTCACGGATCGCCACGTGGAACCCGTGCGGGTCGAGCACCGTCCGCAGCCCCTGGAGCACCTCGACGAACCACGGGTTGGAGAAGTCGTCGATGACCAGACCGACCGTGTGGGTGCGATCGGCGGCCAGGTTCGCCGCCGCCCGGCTGGGTCGGTAGCCGAGTTTGCCGATGGCCGCACGCACCGCGTCGCGCTTGGGCTCACTGACCAGGTCGGAGCCGTTGAGCACCAGCGAGACCAGCGACTTGGAGACGCCGGCCTCCCGGGCGACGTCGTAGATCGTCGGCCGTGCGCTGCGCGGTCTGTTGGTCACCGGTCCCTCCGTTCCCGATTCTGTCACAAAGCTTCGGCTTGCTATTGACAGGACATTTGCCCGTGCCTACTGTTGAGGTGCTTGGAGCGCTCCAAGCCTACATCAAGGAGGATGAATGAGCATCGGCATCGCCGTCATCGGAGCCGGTATGGCGGGCAAGGCGCACATCGCGGCGTACAAGGTGGCCCCCACCCTGTACGAGGCCACGCTCCCCGAACTCCGCTACGTCTCGATCGGCGACGTGAATGCCGACCTGGCCGCGACGACGGCCCGGCGGTACGGCTTCGAGCGCAGCGACACCGACTGGCGCGCGATCGCGGACAACCCCGACATCGACGTGGTCAGCGTCGTCATCGCGAACAGCCTGCACCTGGAGGTCGTGAAGGGCCTGCTGGAGGCCGGCAAGCACGTGCTGTGCGAGAAGCCGCTGGCCGACACCCTGGAGTCCGCCCGCGAGATGGCGCGGCTGGCCCGCGAGGCGTCGTCCATCGCCCGCATCGGCCTCACGTTCCGCCGCCAGCCCGGCATCACCGCGATCCGCAACTGGATCAACGACGGGACGCTGGGCCGGGTGCTCCACTTCTCCGGCCGCTACTGGTGCGACTACGGGTGCAACCCGAAGGGCCCGATGAGCTGGCGCTTCTCCGGCCCGATGGGCACCGGGGCGCTGGCCGACATCGGCAGCCACCTGTCCTACCTGTCGGAGTACCTTTGCGGCCCGATGCAGGCGGTCTCCGGCGGCGGCTTCACCACCGCGATCACCGAGCGCCCGGTCCCCCTGGGCGCGGTGGTGGGCCACGGTCTCGCCGCCGTGTCCGACGAGCTGGCCCCGGTCACGAACGACGACTACGCGACCTTCACCGCGCACTACGCGAACACCACCGGCAGCCTCGAGGTGTCCCGGGTCGCCGCCGGCTACCCCAACAACCTCAACTTCGAGGTGTTCTGCGAGAACGGCGCGGCCAGTTTCACCCAGGAGACCCCGTCCCAGGTGCGGCTGTACCTGCACGACGAGGACCCGGCCACCAACGGCTACCGGACGGTCGACCTCGGCGGCGACCACCCCTACATCAGCGGGGGAATGCCGATCGACGTCTCCGGTGTCGGCTTCGGCCAGAACGAGGGCTTCACCTACCAGGCCCGCGCCTTCCTCGAGGAGGTCGCCGGCATCCCGGAGGAGCAGTCCCTGCCCCGCAACGCGTCCCTCGACGAGGGCGTCCACAACATGGAGATCCTGGCCGCCGTCGCCCAGTCGGCCGCCGACAACGGAAAGAGCGTGACCCTGTGAAGCTTGGTGTGTACAACGCGGTCCTCCACGACCGCCCGCTGGCGGACGCGATCGCGGTGATCGCCGGTCTCGGCCTCAACGGCATCGAGATCAACTCCGGCGGCTTCCTGCCCCCGACCCACATCCCGAACATCGACGAGATCGTCGCGAACCCGGCCGCCGCGAAGGCGTACCTGGCGACGTTCGACGGGTCGGGCGTGGAGATCGCCGGCCTGAACTGCAACGGCAACCCGCTGCACCCCAACCCGGTGATCGGCGAGAAGCACGCCGAGGACGTCCGCCGCTCGATCCGGGCCGCCGCCGCCCTGGGGCAGAACCGCGTGGTCACCATGTCGGGCCTGCCCGGCGGCGAGCCCGGCGACGTCCACCCCAACTGGGTGGTGAACGCGTGGAACTCCGCCGCACTCGACGTGCTCGACCGGCAGTGGGAGATCGCCGCGACGTTCTGGAGCGAGATCGACCAGCTGGCGAAGGACCATGGCGTGAAGGTGGCACTGGAGCTGCACCCGCAGAACATCGTGTTCAACGCCCGCGACATCCGCAAGCTCGTCGAGCTCACCGGCGCCACCCACGTCGGCGTCGAGCTGGACGCGTCCCACCTGTTCTGGCAGCAGGCCGACCCGGTGGCCGTCGTCCGCGACCTCGGGCCGCTGATCTTCCACGCCGCCGCGAAGGACATCCGGATCAACACCGGGCACGCGAAGCTCAACGGGGTCCTCGACAACGGCTTCCGCCGGCTGCGTCCGGACGAGGACCGGGTGAACCTCGGCGGCGACGAGTGGGCCAACGAGTGGCCGAAGGACTCCTCGTGGGACTTCGTCGCGCTCGGCAAGGGCCACGACACCGCGTACTGGACCGAGTTCATCCGCGCCCTGTACGAGGTCGACCCCGACATGTGCCTGAACATCGAGCACGAGGACACCGAACTCGGCCGCATCGAGGGCCTCGAAGTGGCCTCAAAGGTCTTGAAGGACGCCTGGGCGGCCTTCACCGGCGAGTGATCTTCCCCCCACCTGATCCACCCAACCGACACCAGTAGCAATCCCCAACGAAGGAGATCCTGATGCGCAAGACCTTGGCGGCCTCCCTGGCCATCATGAGCGCGGTCGCCCTGACCGCGTGCAGTTCCGCAGCGACGGCGGGGGCGGGCTCCGGCTCGGCGTCCGGCGCGGGCGAGAAGATCAAGCTCGGCATCGCGCTCCCCGCGGGCAACCAGACCTTCTGGACCGCGTGGATCAAGGGCGCGCAGGCCGAGGCGGCCAAGCTGGACGTCGACCTGACGCTCACCGACGCCAAGAACGACGCCCAGACGATGAACGACCAGGTCAACACGATGATCGTCGGCGGCATCAAGGGCCTCGCCGTGGCCTCCGTGGACCCGACCGGGAACAAGGGCACCGCGCAGGCCGCCACCGATGCGGGCATCCCGATGATCACGTCCAACCGCACCCTCGACATGGCCTACGGCGGCGTCGGCGGCGCGAACCCGCAGGTGCACACCGGGTTCAACGACCTCCAGATGGGCGGCTTCCAGGGCGACCTGCTGATCAAGGCCTGCGAGGGCATCGATCCCTGCAACGTCGCGCTCCAGGTCGGCACGCTGGGGGCCACCCCGCAGGTGCAGCGGTCCAAGGGCCTGAAGGACAAGATCGCCTCCCACGCCAACATCAAGATCGTGATGGAGGAGACCAACGACTTCGACCCGGTCAAGGCGGCCGACGTCACCCAGACGATGCTCCAGAAGTCGAAGGACCTCTCCTTCATCCTCGCCCAGACCGACCCTGAGGCGCTGGCCGCGGCCACCGTCCTGAAGGAGCAGGGCCTGGAGGGCAAGATCGGCGTGATCGGCATCGGCGGCTCCAAGGAGGGCGTCGAGGCGGTGGCCTCCGGCAAGATGTACGGCACCGTGCGGGTGTCCGGGGCCGACGACGGCGCCACCTCGCTGCGCACCCTGTACGCGATCGTGACCGGCAAGGGTTCGGAGCTGAAGGTCGACACCAGCGGCGAGCGTCCGACCGTCGTGGTGGACGCGCTGATGATCACCAAGGAGAACGCGGCCGACAACCCCGGGGACTGGTGACATGACGACCGACGACCTCCCCCGCATCGAGGCGCGCGGGGTGACCAAGATCTTCGCCGGCGTCCCGGCGCTGGACGACGTGGACCTCACGCTCTACCCGGGGGAGGTCGTCGGTCTCCTCGGCGAGAACGGCGCCGGCAAGTCGACCCTGATCAAGGTGCTCGCCGGCGTCTACATCCCCGAGCACGGCGAACTGCGGGTGCGCGGGGAGAAGGTGCACTTCACCCAGCCGATCGACGCGCTGGCACGCGGCATCGCCACCGTGCACCAGCACAGCTCGCTGGCCGACAACCTGACCGTCGCCCAGAACCTGATCCTGGGGCGGGAGCCGGGCCTGTCCTGGCTGCCGTTCTGGATCCGGCAGAAGGCGATCCTGGCCAAGGCCCGGCAGATCACCGAGCGGTTCGGGATCGACCTGCCGTTGACCACCCTGGTGGACGACCTGACGGTCGCCCAGAAGCAGCGGGTGGAGATCGTCCGGGCCGCCTCCGAGGCGGACACGATGATCATCCTGGACGAGCCCACCGCCGCGCTGAACCCCGACGAGGTGGATGAGCTGTTCGCCCTGATCGGCACGCTGAAGGCCCAGGACATCCCGGTGCTGTACGTCAGCCACCGGCTGGACGAGATCCCGAGGATCTGCACCCGGGTCGAGGTGCTGCGCGACGGGAGGAACGTGGGTGGTCTGGACCGCGAGGACTCCGTCCCGGCCAAGATCATCCCGCTGCTGGTCGGCCGTCAGCTGGGCAACCTGTTCCCCGACCTGCCCACGGTCAGCGAGCAGGTGGTGCTGAAGGCCGAACAGGTCAGCGGCACGCTGCTGAAGGACGTCTCCCTGACCGTCCACGGCGGCGAGATCGTGGGCCTGACCGGCACCATCGGCGCCGGCCAGCGCGACTTCGCCCGGATCGTCTTCGGCGCCGACCCCGGCGCCGGCACCATCGAGCTGCTCGGCACGCGGCTGCCGCAGGGCCGGCCCGACCTGGCCGTGAAGGCCGGGGTGGGCTACGTCAGCGGCGACCGCAAGAAGGATGGGCTGTTCCCGATCCTGCCGGTGTGGCGCAACGCCACCGTGGTGAAGTCGGACGCGCTCGCGACCGCGGGGATCCTGATCCCGGCCAGGGAGCGCAGGGTCGGGGTCGAACTGATCCAGCAGTTCGACGTCCGCACCTCCTCGCCCAACAAGGAGATCGGCGAACTGTCCGGCGGCAACCAGCAGAAGGCGCTGCTCGCCCGGTGGGCGGCGGTGACCCCGAAGCTGCTGATCCTGGACGAGCCCACCCTGGGGGTCGACGTCGGCGCCCGCCGGGAGATCTACGACCAGATCGTCGCCCTCGCCGAGAGCGGCATGGCGGTGCTGCTGGTCTCGGCCGACCACGCCGAGCTCCAGGGCATGAGCCACCGCGTCCTGGTCTTCACCGACGGCGAGGTGGTGGCCGAGATGGCCGGCCACGACGCCACCGAGGAGGCCATCCTCCACGCCCGCATCCGTACCGACCGGAAGGCAGCATCATGAGCACCACCTCGACCACCCCGGCAGCACCCACCCAGAAGGCGACGAAGGCCGACACGGCCGTCCCGCGGCAGAGCCTGTCGAAGCTGGCGCCGATGCTGAAGCGCAACGGCCTGCTTATCTTCTTCGCGCTGCTGCTGGTCGTGTTCACGATCGCCCGGCCCGAGTTCCTCAGCCAGGCGAACATCCGCAACATCCTGCTCAGCGCGTCGGTGATCGGCATCCTGGCCCTCGGCCAGACCGTGGTGATCCTCACCGGCGGCTTCGACATCGGCATCGCCAAGACCGCCGTGGTCGCCGGCATGGTGGTCGCGCTGACCGCGGGGATGGGGCCGGTGGCCATGGTGATCGGCGTCGCCGCGACGATCGTCATCGGCCTGGTGAACGGCATCCTGATCTCCCGCACCAAGGTCAACCCGTTCATCGTGACCCTGGGCATGTACACGATCCTCACCTCGGTCGCGCTGCTGGCCAACGACGGCGGCTCGGTGATCAACCTGCCGCCGTGGCTGCTCGGACTGGTGTCCTGGCAGTTCCTGAGCATGCCGGGCATCGTCTGGTGGTTCGCGATCATCGCCGTGATCACCCACCTGGCCCTGGCCTACACCCGGTGGGGCGGCCACATCTACGCGGTCGGCGGCAACGAGGAGGCCGCCCGGCTGGCCGGCATCAAGTCCAGCAACGTGCTCGCCTCGGCCTACGTGGTCGCCGCGGTGGTCGGCGGCATGGCCGGCGTGATGCTGACCTCCCGGCTGGGCACGGCGTCCCCGGTCGCCCTGCCCGCCGCCGAGCTCGACTCGATCGCGGCCGTGGTCATCGGCGGCACCAAGCTGTCCGGCGGCTTCGGGTCGATCCCGCGCACGATCGTCGGCATCCTGATCCTGATGGCGCTCCAGAGCGGCCTGGTGCTGATGGGCGTCAACCCGTACTACCAGGGCATGTTCAAGGGCGCGATCCTGATCCTCGCGGTCGCGGTCGACGTGATCTTCGGCAAGAAGAAGTGAGGACGCGATGACGCTTCGGATCGGGCTCATCGGGGCCGGTGGCATGGGCAGGGCGCACGTCGAGCGGATCGAGACCGAGCTCGCCGGCGGCCGCGTCGTCGCGGTCGCGGACGTCAACCTCGACGCCGCCCGGGCGGTCGCGGAGCCGCTCGGGGCGGTGGCGTACGCGACCGGCGCCGAGCTGATCGCCGACCCGGACGTGGACGCGGTCCTGATCGCCACGTTCGGCAAAGTGCACGCCCCGGACGTGCTGGCGGCGATCGAGGCGGGCAAGTACGTGCTGTGCGAGAAGCCGCTGGTCACGACGACCGAGGATGCGCTGCGCGTGCTGGACGCCGAGCAGCGGGCCGGGAAGAAGCTGGTGACCGTCGGCTACATGCGACGCTTCGACGCCGGCTACCAGCAGCTGCGCGCCGCCCTGGTGGCCGGCGAGCACGGCTACGCGACCCTGGTGCACTGCCGCCACCGCAACCCTTCGGTGCCCGAGAACTACACGACGCGCAACATGATCGACGACACCGCGTCCCACGAGATCGACATCTGCCGCTACCTGCTCGGCGAGGAGATCACCCGCGTCCGGGTGGAGGCGCCGCGGGCCACGTCCCACCGGTTCGCGCACCTCCAGGACCCGCTGGTGCTCGTGGCGTACACCGAGTCGGGCGTCCGCATCGACGACGAGGTCAACGTCAACCTGCAGTGGGGCTACTCGATCGAGTGCGAGCTGGTCATGGAGACCGGGACGATCCGTCTGGGCGACCAGGAGCAGGTCCACGTCCGTGACCTGGCCGGCAACCGCAACCCGATCTGCCGCAGCCACATCGACCGCTTCCACGACGCGTTCAACGCCGAGGTGCAGCAGTGGATCCGCGCGGTCGAGCGCGACGACCACACCGGCTCGTCCGCGTGGGACGGGTACGCGGCGGTGGCCGTGGTCGAGGCAGCCCTGGCCTCGCTGGACGCCGGCGGGGTCGAGGTCGCCGTCCAGCTCATTCCCAAGCCCGCGTTCTACGCCTGACCGAGAGGAGTACCGAGGATGGTCGACATCGCCCTCGACCCGAACATGTACTACGCGTCCATGTCGACGGCGGACACGCTGCGCAAGGCCGCCGAGCTGGGTTTCGGCTTCGTGGAGCTGTCGCCGAACACCGAGTTCCACTTCTGGCACCGCTACCCGAAGGCCGACGACGAGTTCGTCGCCGGGCTGAACAAGGCGCAGGCGGAGACCGGGGTGAAGGTGCGGACGCTGAACCCGGTGTTCAACTGGTCGTCGACCGACGAGGTCGAGCGGCAGGCGCAGGTGCGGAACTGGCGCCGCCTGCTGGAGTTGGCGGACGCGATCGACTGCCGCGAGATCACGTCCGAGTTCTCGGGGAACCCGAACACCTACCGGGAGTGCGAGGCGCAGTGGTACCGCTCGGTCACCGAGCTCGCCCCGGACTTCGAGCGGTACGGCGTCAGGCTCAACCTGGAGGCGCACCCCTACGACTTCGTCGAGCTGCACGACGACGCGTTCTCGCTGATCCGGGGGCTCAACCTGGACTGGGTGGGCTACGAGTTCTGCTGTCCGCACGCGTTCCACCTCTCCGACGGGGCCGGCGACGTCGAGCGGATGATCCGGGCGTCGGCGCCGAGGCTGCGCGAGGTGCACGTGGCGGACGCGCTCAACCATCGCGCGAACGACGGGAACCGCTACATCGTGAACCCGCCGGGGGTGGACGCCCGCGTCCACCAGCACGCCGAGATCGGCAGGGGAGAGGTGCCGTTCGACCGGATCTTCGCCACCCTGCGCGAGGTCGGTTTCGACGGCGTGGTGTCGATCTGCGTGTTCGGCTGGCACGAGGCCGCCGACGAGATCAACCGCCGCATGCTCGCCCGCGTCCAGGCCGAACTCGGCTCCTGACGCCGAACGCCACCGTTCCAGTCAAACGCCACCGCCCAGGCTGCGGCGAATGACTGGAACGGTGGCGTTCGGAGAACTCAGGTGGCGTAGACCGTGATGTCGAACAGGTAGCGGTCGTAGCGGTAGCAATGGTCGCCGAACTCGACCGGCGCGCCGGAGGAGTCGTAGGCGCGGCGCGACATGGTGAGCACCGGGTCGTTCTTGTCGAGCTGCAGCAGCTTGCGCTCCTCGGGCTCGGCCGGACGGGCACCGATCGTCTGGTGCGCGACCGCCGGGATCACGCCGCGGGAGCGCATCACGCCGTACAGGCCGAGGTTCTGAAGCGCGTCCAGGTCGAGGTCGGCCCACATCGGCGGCAGCCAGTTGTGGAGCACCGACATCGGGCCCTCCTGCACCGAGCGCAGCCGCGCCAGGTACACCAGGGGGGTGTTGGGCTCCAGCCCCAGGATCACGGACGCCCGCTGGTCGACGAAGGCGGTGTCGAACTCCAGCACCTCGGTCAGCGGCTCGCGGCCGTTGCGCTTGAGGTCGTCGTAGAGGCTGGTCAGTTCGTTGCGGCGGTGGATCACCTCGTTGGCGACGGTGGTGCCGATGCCGCGGCGACGGACGAGGAGGCCGCGGGTCACGAGCTCGACGATCGCCCGGCGCACCGTCGGACGGGACAGGTCGAGGCGGTCGGCGAGGGAGAGCTCGTTCTCGAACGCGTCACCGGGCTTGAGCACGCCGGTGTCGATGGCCGCCGCGAGCTGTTCGGCCAGCTGGTGGTACAGCGGGACAGGTGAGTTCCGGTCGATGCTGACCTGGATCTGGGTCGCCATGACCGCACAGTAGCCGAAAGGTCGGTTGCCGGGACACAGTAAACGCCGGTTGCCCGAATAGGCTATTGTCCTAACAAAGCTTGACACAGGCCCGGGGCGCTTGCAGACTGGAACCACGAAATCGCACGCCGGCGCCGACGCAGACGAAGGATTGTTGACATGGGTGACACCTACGAGGTCGTGTGCATCGGCCGCGTCGGTGTGGACATCTACCCGACCGAGATCGGTGTCCCGCTCGAGCAGGTCACGACCTTCGGCAAGTTCCTCGGCGGCAGTGCCACCAACGTCTCCGTCGCCGCCGCCCGCTACGGACGGCGTTCGGCGATCATCACCCGCACCGGGGACGACCCGTTCGGCCGCTTCGTCCGCGCCACGCTGGACGACCTCGGCGTGGACACCGACTTCGTCGGCACCGATCCGTGGCTGCCCACCCCGGTGACGTTCTGCGAGATCTTCCCGCCCGACGACTTCCCGCTCTACTTCTACCGCTACCCCCAGGCCCCCGACCTGCGCATCGAGGTGCCCGACCTGCCGCTGGCGGAGATCGCCGAGGCCGGCGTCTACTGGTCGACCCTCACCGGCCTGTCCGCCGAGCCCAGCCGGCAGTCGCACCTGGCCGCGTGGCGCGTCCGGGGACGCCGCCGGTTCACCATCCTCGACCTCGACTACCGTCCGATGTTCTGGAAGTCCGAGGCCGACGCCACTCGCCAGGCCGAGATCGCCCTCGCGCAGTGCACGGTCGCGGTCGGCAACCGCGAGGAGTGCAGGGTCGCCGTGGGCGAGAGCGACCCCCACCGGGCCGCGGAGGCATTGCTGGAGCGCGGCGTCGAGCTGGCGATCGTCAAGCAGGGCCCCAAGGGGGTGCTGGCGATGACCGCCGACGAGTCCGTCGAGGTGCCTGCCATGACCGTGACCGTCGTCAACGGCCTCGGTGCCGGCGACGCCTTCGGCGGTGCGGTCTGCCACGGCCTGCTCAGCGGCTGGGGGCTGGACCGCCTGCTGCGGTTCGCCAACGCCGCCGGCGCCCTGGTCGCCTCCCGGCTGGAGTGCTCGACCGCCATGCCCACCCAGGACGAGGTCGACGCACTGCTGGACGGGGCCCGGTCATGAACATGATCAACGCCGCCCAGCTCACCCGCCGCCGGGTCGAGGACCCCGGCTCGATCCCGCGGGCATGGAAGGAGCGTCGCCGCTGCGAGCGTCCCGAGGACGGCCGGCTGCTGGTCATCGCCGCCGACCACCCGGCGCGGGGCGCGCTCGGCGTCCGCGGCAACGCCACCGCGATGGCGTCACGGGCCGAGCTGCTGGAACGGCTGGCGATCGCGCTGTCGCGTCCCGGAGTGGACGGGGTGCTGGGCACCGCCGACGTGCTCGAGGACCTGCTGCTCGCCGGCCTGCTCGAGGGCAAGGTCGTGATCGGCTCGATGAACCGGGGCGGCCTCCAGGGCGCCGAGTTCGAGTTCGACGACCGCTGGACCGGCTACGACGCCGACACCCTCGCCGCGAACGGGCTGGACGGCGGCAAGATGCTCACCCGCATCTGCCTGGAGGACGAGGACACCGCCCGCGTGCTGGAGGCCACCGGCAGCGCGGTCACCGCCCTGGCCCGGCGCGGGCTGATGGCCATGGTGGAGCCGTTCCTCTCGGTGCGCGACGCCCCCGACCGGGTGCGCAACCTGCTCGACCCCGAGTCGGTGATCCGGTCGATCCAGATCGCCGCCGGCCTCGGCGCGACCAGCTCGCACACCTGGCTGAAGCTGCCGGTCGTCGACCAGATGCACCGCGTGCTCGACTCGACCACGTTGCCCAGCCTGCTGCTCGGCGGCGACCCGGACGGCGACCCGGCCGAGACCTACCGGCGCTGGGCGGACGCGCTGACCCATCCGACGGCGGTCGGCCTGGTGGTGGGCCGGACGCTGCTCTACCCGTCCGACGACGACGTGGCCAAGGCCGTGGACGTCGCCGCCACGCTCGTCCATTCCAGCCAGCCAGGTCAGCGAGGAGTCGCATGAGCCAGTGGGTCCACCCGGCGGGGACGACCGCCGACGCCGACTTCGACACCCGCGTCCTGCCCGGCGACCCGGGCTGGGCGCACACCGGCCTGCAGGTGACCGACCTGGCGGCGGGCGAGTCCCGCACGGTCGAGACCGGCGAGCTGGAGTACATCGTCGTACCGCTTTCGGGCGGAGCCACCGTCGAGGTCGCGGGGGAGTCCCACCGGCTCGCCGGACGCAGCGACGTGTTCACTGCGGCCACCGACGTGCTCTACGTCCCGCGGGGCGCGTCCTTCACGCTCACCAGCACGACCGGGGGCCGGTACGCGCTGTGCTCGGCCACCGCCCGCGAGGCGCTCCCGGTGAGCTACCTGCCGGCGGCGTCCGTGCCCGACGAACTGCGTGGGGCGGGGACGGCCAGCCGGCGCGTCCGCAACTTCGGCACGCCCGGCGTGCTCGCCGCCGACTCGATCATCGCCTGCGAGGTGATCACCCCGGCGGGCAACTGGTCCAGCTACCCGCCGCACAAGCACGACGAGGAGCGCGAGGGGGTGGAGACCTCCCTGGAGGAGATCTACTACTTCGAGCTGCGCACCGAGCCCGGTGCCCCCGGAGCGGGGAACGCGTTCGGCTACCAGCGGGTCTACGGCACCGACGAACGTCCGATCGACGTGCTCGCCGAGGTGCGCTCCGGCGACGTCGTGCTGGTGCCCCACGGCTGGCACGGCCCCGCGATGGCCCCGCCCGGCTACGACATGTACTACCTGAACGTCATGGCCGGTCCGGGCGCGACCCGGGCCTGGCTGATCTGCGACGACCCGACCCACGCCTGGGTCCGGCAGACCTGGGCAGGCCAGGCCGTCGACCCCCGGCTCACCACAACCGAATAGCCCACCCATGGCTGCGCCGCCGCGACCACGGGCGGTGCCGTCGATACAGGGGGTCCCGACCCGGGGGCCCAGGAGAGAGGAAGACCCGATGTCGTTGACCAACGAGGCCGTCACGGCGACCACCGAGAGCGCCGCCCGGCTGACGCGGCTGCGCTACCTGGTGGACAACGAGTGGCGCGAGTCGAAGACCGGCACCTACATGCCGGTGATGAACCCGTCCACCGGCGAGCAGATCGCCGAGGCGCCCTGCTGCACCCAGGAGGAGGTGGACTCCGCCGTCGCCGCCGCCGCGCGCGCCTTCCCGGCCTGGGCCGCCACGCCGGTACCGCAGCGCATCCAGCTGATGTTCCGCTACAAGGCACTCCTCGACGCGCACCTCGACGAGCTCAGCACGCTGCTGGCCACTGAGATGGGCAAGGTGCTGGCCGAGGCCCGCGGCGACGTCCTGAAGGCGATCGAGGTCGTCGAGTGTGCGTGTTCGACGCACTACCTGATGCAGGGCGACTCGACGATGAACATCTCCCGCAACTACGACACGGTCTCCTACCGGGAGCCGCTGGGCGTGTTCGCCGGCATCGCGCCCTACAACTTCCCGGCGATGATCCCGATGGGCTGGATGCTGCCGTTCTGCATCACCACCGGCAACACCTTCGTGCTGAAGGCGGCCTCGATGGTGCCGCAGACCTCGATGCGCATGATGGAGCTGCTGATCGAGGCCGGCCTGCCCAAGGGCGTGGCCAACCTGGTCACCTGCTCCCGGGTCGAGGCCGACAGCCTGCTCGTGAACCCGGACGTCCGTGGCATCACCTTCGTGGGCTCGACCGCGGTCGGCAAGCACATCTACTCGACCGCCGCGGGCGCCGGCAAGCGCGTCCAGGCCCTCACGGAGGCGAAGAACCACGCCCTGGTGCTCGAGGACGCGGTCCTGGAGCGCTCGGTGGCCGGCATCATCAACTCCACCTACGGGTGCGCGGGCCAGCGCTGCATGGCGCTGCCGGTGGTCACCGTCCAGGACTCGATCGCCGACGAGGTCGTCGCCCTGCTCGCGCAGAAGGCGGCCGAGCTGAAGCTCGGCCCGGCCTACCTGCCGCAGAGCCAGCTCGGCCCGGTGATCACCGCCAAGCACCGCGACTGGGTGGCCTCGTGCATCGAGCGGGGCGTGGCCGAGGGCGGCGAGCTGGTGCTCGACGGCCGCGAGGCCAGCGTGGACGGCTACGAGGGCGGCTACTACATCGGCCCCTCCATCCTCGACCGGGTGGACGCCGACAACTGGGCCGGCACGTACGAGATCTTCGGCCCGGTGACCTCGATCAAGCGGGTCGCCGACTTCGAGGAGGGGATCAACGTCATGAACTCGAACCCCTTCGCCAACGGCTCCTGCATCTACACCAGCTCCGGCTACTACGCCCGCGAGTTCGCCAGCCGCAGCCACGCCGGCATGGTGGGCATCAACGTCGGCATCCCGGTGCCGTTCTCGACGTTCCCGTTCACCGGCCACAAGGACTCCTTCTTCGGCGACCTGCACGCCATGGGCAGGGACGGGGTGGCGTTCTTCACCGAGACCAAGGCGGTCACCACCACCTGGTTCACCGATGAGCACCGGCATGACAAGGTCGGCACCTGGGACGGGATGAGCACCCGGCACTGAGCCGTCCTGCGCGCACGCCCTGCCGAAACCGTGTGTTTCGGCAGGGCGTTCTGCGTGCCCGCGAGGGCGTCCAGAAGTTGCTATCGTTAACATGACATGAGTGACCTAATGATCTGTTGACAGCACAAATACGGACCAATAGGCTCGCACATGGCGGCCGAGAGTCGCCGTCTCGGAGCAAGGAACCAACGATGGTCACCAGTGAGCCAGTGCGCTGCCGCAGATCCCGCCGGCGGACCTGAGCTCCGAGCACCTCAGCACCCGAAAGGAACTCCACGCATGAGCGCGTCCAAGTCCGTCAACCCGGACCCTCGGTACAGCAAGCTGACGATCGGTGTCTGCCCCGACCAGTGGGGCGTTTGGTTCCCCTGGGACGACAAGCAGGTCGCCTGGGACAAGGCGCTGGCCGAGATGGCCGAGGCCGGCTTCTCGATCATGGAGACCGGCCCCCACGGCTATTTCCCGACCAACCCGAAGCTGCTGAAGGCCGTGATGGACGCCTACGGCTTCACTGTCGTGGCCGGCACCGGCTGGGGCATCCTGCACAAGGCCGAGGCGTGGGCCGACACCGAGGCGTTCTTCCGTTCCGTCGGGGAGACCCACGCGGCGATCGGGTCGAAGTACGTGGTGCACCTGCCCCCGATGTACCGCGACGAGAAGAGCGGTGACTACATCGACGACAAGGTGCTCTCGCCGGAGGCGTGGAACCTCTACATCGCCAACGCGAACAAGCTCGGCCGGATCATGAAGGAGGACTACGGGCTGAAGATGGTGCTGCACCCGCACGGTGACAGCCACATCGAGACCCCCGAGGACATCGACCGGGTGTTCCAGGCGACCGACCCGGAGTACGTCGGTTTCTGCCTCGACACCGGCCACATCGTCTACGGCGGTGGCGACCCCAACGAGATCGCGCGGAAGTACCCCGAGCGCATCGAGTACGTCCACATCAAGGCGATGGACCCGGCGATCGTGAAGCAGGCCCACGACGAGGACTGGCCGTTCGTGAAGGCGAACCTTTCCGGCGCCTCCGTCGCCCCGCCCGCCGGCCTGCCGGAGATGAAGGCGCTGATCGAGACCCTCGCCGACCTGGACAAGGAGCTCTACGTGATCTGCGAGCAGGACATGTACGGCTGCGACAAGGACTTCCCGTACCAGAACGCCGTCGATACCCGCCTCTACCTGGCGTCCCTCGGCCTCGGCCTCGCCTGAGCAAGGAGAACTGACATGACTGTTCGTATCGGCATGATCGGCCCCGGCGGTATGGGCAAGGCCCACATCGCCCGCATCCACTCGGTGATCGCCGGTGGCCGCGTGGTCGCCGTCAGCGACGTGAACCCCGACAACGCGGCCACGGTGGCGGAGCGGATCGGCGGGGTGGCGTTCGCCGACTCCGCGTCCCTGATCAACTCCGCCGACGTCGACGCGGTGATGATCTGCAGCTTCGGCCCTGCCCACGAGGCGGACGTCCTGGCCTGCATCGCCGCCGGCAAGCCGGTGTTCTGCGAGAAGCCGCTCACCCCGACCGCCGACGGCGCGCTGCGGATCATGGACGCCGAGCAGGCAGCGGGCCGCAAGCTCGTCACCGTCGGCTTCATGCGGCGGTTCGACGCCAGCTACCGGGAGATGAAGGCGCTGGTCGACTCCGGCGAGATCGGCGAGACGCTGATGATCCACTGTGCGCACCGGAACCCGACGGTTCCCGAGGCCTACACCTGGGACATGGCGATCAACGACACCGCGATCCACGAGATCGACACCACCCGCTGGCTGCTCGGGGAGGAGTTCGTCTCCGCCCGGGTCGACAAGCCGAAGAAGACCAGCCTGCGGTTCGCGCACCTCCAGGACCCGTTGGTGCTGATCCTGACCAGCGAGTCCGGCGTCCGGGTGGACGACGAGGTGTTCGTCAACTGCCAGTTCGGCTACGACATCCGCTGCGAGGCCGTCGCCGAGAAGGGCGTGGTGTCGCTGGCCGACCAGAACGTGGTCGACGTCCGCGACCTCCACGGTGCCCGCAACCGCATCAGCCGTGACCACAACGACCGGTTCTTCGGCGCCTTCGTCACCGAGGTGCAGGAGTGGATCACCGCCGTCTCCGAGGGCCGTCACACCGGCTCGTCCTCATGGGACGGCTACGCCGCGGCCGTGGTGTGCGACGCCGGCGTCCAGGCCCTCACCGCCGACGGTGAGGTGCCGATCGTGATGATCGACAAGCCGGCGTTCTACGCCTGAGCACCGCATCCGGGGGACGGTTCCTATCTTGGTCCCGGACCGAGATAGGAACCGTCCCTGTTTCGGTCCGGGACCGAGTTGGGAACCGTCCCCGTTTCGGTCCGTGGGGCGGACGGGGCCGGCGTTGTGGAATTGTTATCTCGTTCATGTCACATACATGTGCATATGTCTTGACAACAACTCAGGCTAACCGTAGGTTCGACGTACCGGCCACGGAGTCGTGGTCGGACGATACGAGAAGCCTTAGGTTGGCAATGGAGGAGCCAGGGCCTCCTCCCTGCCGTTCCCAGACCAAGGCGGACCGTGTCCCCAGATCTCGAAGAGAGGGATTCATGGCCAACAAGATTGGACTCAAGGTCGCGGCGCTCGTGTTCGCGTCCGCCACCGTCCTCACCGCCTGCTCCTCGGCGACCGCGCCGTCCGGCAGCAGCTCCGGTGCGGCATCCTCGGATGCCAACAAGACCTACAAGATCGGCGTCACGTTCCCGATCCTCGACCAGTTCCTCCAGAAGGTGGCCGACGGCATCACCGCCGAGGCGAAGGCCAAGGGCGCCGACGTCAGCATCGTGGCCGCCGACGAGAAGACCGACGTGCAGCTCAGCCAGGTCGAGAACTTCGTGTCGCAGAAGGTGGACGCGATCATCGTCATCGCCGTCGACACCGACGCCGCCGGCCCGATGACCGAGGCCGCGCAGAACGCGAAGATCCCGCTGGTCTACGTCAACCGCAACCCCTCCGACCTCCCCGAGGGCGTGCCCTACGTGGGTTCGGACTCCCTGGTCTCCGGCACGCTGGAGATGACCGAGCTGGCCAAGCAGGCCGGCGGCAAGGGCAACGTCGTCATCATCCAGGGCGACCCGGCCAACGAGGCCGCCGTGCTCCGCACCAAGGGCTGCAACGACGTCGTGGCCCAGAACCCGGGCATGAAGGTCATCAAGACCCAGGCCGGCAACTGGGCACGTGACAAGGGCCAGTCGATCATGGAGAACTGGCTGCAGTCCGGCGACCAGATCGACGTGGTCTGCGCGAACAACGACGAGATGGCGCTCGGTGCGATCAACGCCATCAAGGCGGCCAACAAGAAGCTCGGCGCCGGCGGCATTCTCGTCGGCGGCGTGGACGCCACGTCCGACGCCCTGGCCGCGCTGAAGGCCGGCGACCTGGCCACCACCGTGTTCCAGGACGCCAAGGGCCAGGGTGGCGGCGGCGTGGACGCGGCGCTCAAGCTGATCGCCGGCGAGACCGTCCCGGCCTACGTCGACATCCCCTACCAGCTGGTGACCGTCGACAACATGGCGGACTTCGAGGGCAAGTGACACGCTAGAAAACCCGGTGGGTGGGTGACCAGCGGTCACCCACCCACCAGCTCTGAGAACCGCTCCAGACAACGCCGTCCCGTGAGGTGTGTGATGACTGACGAATACCTGCTGCGGATGCAGGGGATAGACAAGATCTTCCCCGGCGTCCACGCCCTCGACCATGTCGACCTGAACGTGCGGGCCGGGACGGTCCACTCGTTGATGGGCGAGAACGGGGCCGGCAAGTCGACGCTGATGAAGGTGCTGATCGGGATGTACACACCCGACGACGGCACGATCGTCTTCGACGGCCGTGAGGTGCAGATCAACGACACCGCCACCGGGCTGGGCCTGGGGATCTCGATGATCCACCAGGAGCTCTCGCCGGTTCCGGAGATGACGGTGGCGGAGAACATCTGGCTGGGTCGCGAGCCGAAGGGCGCGCTGGGCCTGATCAGCCGCCGGGCGATGAATACCGCCACGCAGGAGCTGTTCGACAAGTGGGAGATCCGGATCTCCCCGACGAAGCTGATGAAGGACCTGAGCATCGCGCAGACGCAGATGGTCGAGATCGCGAAGGCGATCAGCTTCGACTCCAAGCTCATCATCATGGACGAGCCGACGTCGGCGATCACCGAGACCGAGGTTGCGCACCTGCACCGGATGATCGACCAGTTGCGTTCGACCGGCACGGCGATCATCTACATCACGCACAAGATGGACGAGGTCTTCAAGATCTCCGACGACATCACTGTCTTCCGCGACGGCAAGCACGTCGCGACGCTGCCCGCGTCCGAACTGGACCGGGACAAGCTGATCACCTTGATGGTGGGCCGCGAGCTCACCCAGATGTTCCCCAAGCTCGAGGCGGAGATCGGCGAGGTGATCTTGTCGGTGGAGCACTTGAACCGCGGCCACCTGGTCCGCGATGTCAGTTTCGCGCTGCGGCGGGGCGAGATCCTCGGGTTCGCCGGCCTGATGGGTGCCGGTCGTACCGAGGTGCTGGAGACCCTGTTCGGGGTGCACAAGGCCGACAGTGGCACGATCACCATCAATGGCGCGCCGGTGACGATCAGCCAGCCGAAGGACGCGATCGCCGCGAACATGGCGCTGTTGACCGAGGACCGCAAGCTCACCGGCATCATGGGTGTGTTGAGCGTCCGCGACAACATGATCATGGCCGCGCTGCCGAAGTATTCGCCGAACGGTTTCCTGAACCGGCGCCGGATCGAGGCGGACTGCCAGGCCCAGCGTGAGGCGCTGGCGCTGAAGACGCCGTCGCTGAACCAGCTGATCCAGAACCTGTCGGGCGGCAACCAGCAGAAGGTGCTGATCTCCCGCTGGCTGCTGACGCTGCCCGACATCCTGATGATCGACGAGCCCACCCGCGGCATCGACGTGGGTGCGAAGTCGGAGATCCACCGGTTGATGTCGATGCTCGCCCAGCAGGGCAAGGCGATCATCATGGTGTCCTCGGAGATGCCCGAGGTGCTCGGCATGAGCGACCGTGTGGTCGTCATGCACGAGGGCACCGTCAGCGGCATCGTGGAGCGCGCCGACGCCACCCAGGAACGAATCATGCAACTCGCCACCGGCCCCGACGCGACTGCGGCCTGAGAGGAAGACCAGACAATGTCCACCGCTACGACCGCTGACACCCGGACCAAGTTCGACACCAGCGGCTTCATCAAGAAGTACGCGATCGTCGGCATCCTGCTGCTGTTCGTGATCCTGCTGTCGATCCTGACCGGCGGCTCGTTCCTGCAGCCGCAGAACCTGATCAACGTGATCCGGCAGGTCGCCGCCATCGGCATCATCGCCACCGGCATGACGTTCGTGATCATCATCAAGGGCATCGACCTGTCGGTGGGATCGATCGTCGCCGTCGCCGCCGTGGTGTCCTCCAGCCTCGCGCAGACGCCGCAGGCGTCCGTGATCATGTACCCCGGGCTCCACGTCCCGGTGATCGTGTCGGTGCTGGCCGGCCTCGCCGCCGGCGCGCTGCTCGGCCTGATCAACGGCGCGCTGATCGCCGGCTTCGGCATCGCCCCGTTCATCGCGACCCTGGGCATGATGACAGCGGCCCGCGGCATGGCACTGATCTACTCCGGTGGACGCCCGATCTCCCGGCTCAGCCCCGAGTTCAACTGGATCGGCCAGGGCGACCTGCTGTGGATCCCCGTCCCGATCTGGATCCTCGCGATCGTCGCGGTGGTCGCCCACGTCATGCTGAACTTCACCCGGTTCGGACGCCACACCTACGCCCTCGGCGGCAACGAGCAGGCCGCGCGCGTGTCCGGCATCGGGCTGAACAAGCTGAAGATCGGCATCTTCGCCCTGTCCGGCCTGCTGGCCGGTCTGGCCGGCATCCTGCTGGCGTCCCGGATCGGGTCCGGCAACCCCCAGCTCGGCACCGGCATCGAGCTGGACGCGATCACCGCGGCCGTCATCGGCGGCACCAGCTTCAACGGCGGCATCGGCACGATCTGGGGCGCGGTCGTCGGCGCCCTGATCATCGGCGTGATCAACAACGGCATGGACCTGTTGAACATCTCGCCGTTCATGCAGCAGGTCGTCAAGGGCGTGATCATCGTCCTCGCGATCATCATCGACGAGCGCAAGAACCGCTGAGCAACCACGACGACGGCGCCCTTCTCCGCTGAGGGGCGCCGTCTCGCACGAGCCGTCGAGTGGCGGAAGGGGGACTGTCCTCTTCCGCCAGGACACGGGAAGGAACAGTCATGAGAGAGATCGGCGTCGGCGTCATCGCGCTGGGCTGGATGGGACGGCTGCACAGCCGGGGCTTCGCCCAGGTGGGGGAGCGCTACCCGGAGCTGGGGGTGAAGGCGCGCTTGGTCGCCGCCGCGGACCCCGTCGAAGCCAACCAGGAGGCGGCGCTCGCGCTGGGCTTCTCCCGGGCGGTCGGCGACTACGCCGACCTGCTCGCCGACCCGGCGATCGAGGCTGTCTCGATCTGTGCACCGAACTTCCTGCACCACGAGATCGCCCTGGCGGCGATCGCGGCGGGAAAGCACTTCTGGATCGAGAAGCCGATGGGCGTGAACGCGTCCCAGAGCCGCGAGATCGCGCAGGCCGCGGCCGCGGCCGGGCTGACCACCGCGACGGGCTTCAATTACCGCCACCAGCCGCCGGTCGCGCACGCCCGTGACCTGGTCCTGTCCGGCACGCTGGGACGCATCACCAACGCCCGGGTCTGGCTGATCGCCGACTACGCGTCCTCACCGGACGGCCCGTTCACCTGGCGCTACACCCGCGCGCAGGCCGGCGCCGGGGTCGTCGGCGACCTGCTCAGCCACGGCATCGACCTCGCCCAGTTCGTGCTCGGCACCCGGGTCTCGTCGGTCACCGCCATGACCGACACCTTCATCACCGACCGCCCGCTGCCGCTCGGGGTGGGCGTCGGGCACTCGGCGGTCGCGGTCAGCGACGAGCGCCGGGCGGTCGAGAACGAGGACTACGTCGCCGCACTGGCGCGCACCGAGTCCGGCGCCCTGGTGACGCTGGAGTCGTCCCGGGTGGCGATGGGTCCGCGTGCGGAGTACGTGGTCGAGGTGTACGGGACGTCGGGCTCCGTCCGCTGGAGCTTCGAGCACCCCCAGCACCTGCAGGTCCTGATCGCCGACGCCGGTACCAGTCATCGCGGCTACACGGCGGTGATGAGCGAGGCCGGCCACGGTGACTACGGACGCTTCCAGCCCGGCCCCGGCATGCACCTGAGCTTCGACGACTCGAAGGTCATCGAGGCCCGGCTGTTCCTGGAGTCGATCCTGACCGGGCGGCAGCTCGCCCCGTCCGCCGGGGACGCGTGGGCCGCGGCCGAGGCGGACGAGGCGATCGTGGCGTCCGCCGCCGACGGCGCCTGGCACCCCGTCCCGGTTGTCACCGGCACCACGTTCGGCGCCTGATCCCACCGGTTCGAAGGAGAAACGCGATGGTCAAGATCCTGCTCGACACGCACATGTACCACGCCACGATGTCGGTGGCCGAGGAGTGCTACAAGGCCGCCGACCTGGGGTATGAGTTCATCGAGCTGTCGCCGCGTGCCGACTTCCACGAGTGGCACCACTACCCGAAGGTCAACGACGCCGACATCGCGAAGGTCAAGCAGGCGATGGCTGCGTCCGGGGTGAGGATCGAGACGTTCAACCCGGTCTTCAACTGGTCCTCGCCGGACGACTGGACGCGCCGGATGCACGTGCGGAACTTCCGCCGCCTGCTGCAGATCGCCAACGACCTCGAGGTGCCGATGATCGCCACCGAGCTGTCCGGCGACCCGAACCGTCCGACCGAGTGCGAGTGGGCGTTCTACTCCTCGATCGAGGAACTGGCCCCCGACTTCGAGAAGTACGGGATCAGCTGCACGGTCGAGGCCCACCCGTACGACTTCATCGAGACGAACGCGCGCTGCGTCGACATCGTCCGCGGGGTCAACAAGGACTGGTTCAACTACGAGTTCTGCTGCGCACACGCCTTCCACCTGTCCGAGGGTGCGGGGAATGTGGGCGAGATGCTGGCCTACGCCGGGGACACGCTCGCGCACGTGCACATCGCCGACGTGTACAACCACCGTGCGAACATCGGGAACCGCTACATCATGAACCCGCCCGGGGTGGACGCCCGGATCCACGCGCACAACGAGATCGGCAACGGCGAGGTGCCGTGGGACCAGCTCTTCGGCTACCTGCGCGAGACCAACTACGACGGCCGGGTGGCGGTCTCGGTGTTCGGCTGGGAAGAGGACGCCGACGCGATCCACGTCCGCATGCGCGAGCGGATCGAGTCGGAACTGAACTCCTGACCCCCCCTGCCGAGTTGTCAGAACCTCATTGCGCTATAGCGCAAGGAGGTTCTGACAACTCGGAGGGGCAGCGGCAAACCGGAAGCGGAAGGCACCAATGAGGATCGGGCTGGTCGGCTACGGGGCGGGCGGACGCTGGTTCCACGCGCCCTACATCGACGCGGCGGACGGGGTCGAGCTCGTCGGCGTCGTGACGCGCTCGCCCGAGCGGGCCGCCGAACTGCACGCGGAGCGTCCGGGGATGCCGACCTACGCGAGCCTGACCGACCTGCTCGCCGCCGGGGTGGACGCGGTCGCGATCAGCACCCCGCCGCCGACCCGCTACGAGCTGGTGCGAGAGGCGATCGCCGCGGGCGTCCATGTGGTCGCCGACAAGCCGTTCGCGCCCAGCGCGGAGGTCGCGGCCGAGCTGGGCGACCTGGCCGACGCCGCCGGCGTCCGGCTGAGCGTGTTCCACCAGCGGCGCCGGGACGCCGACGTCCAGACCCTGAAGACCGTCCTGGACTCCGGTGAGCTCGGCACGATCTGGCGCTTCACCTCCTGCTTCGACCTCGACGAGCCGGGCAGCCTGGAGGCCGGACCCCACGGCGGGCTGCTGCGCGACCTCGGCAGCCACCTCGTCGACCAGGCGTACTGGCTGTTCGGGCCGGTCGCACAGGTGAGTGCGCACCTGGAGTGGGTCGACCTGCCCGAGGGACGGACGGACGCCGGCTTCGCGCTGCGTCTCGACCACGCCGGCGGCGTGGCCAGCTTCCTGTCGGCCTCGAAGCTGAACCGGCTCGTCCGGCGCACCCTGGAGCTGTACGGGGCCCACGGCAGCTACGTCGCCACCGGCAGCGACGTGCAGACCCGCGACGTCAAGGCCGGCCGGCGTCCCGCCGACGACCCGTCCGGGTGGGGCTACGAGCCCGCGCAGCACTGGGGACGGCTACGGACCGCGGCGGGGGAGCGCGTGGTGCCCTCCGTCCAGGGCAACCACGCCAGCTACTACAGCGCGTTCGCCCGCGCGGTCGCGGACGGCACCGAGGTGCCGGTCGGGGTCGCGGACGCGATCGAGGTGCTCAGGGTGCTGGACGCGGCCCGCACCAGCGCGGTCGAGCACCGCACCGTCGAGCTCGGGTGATCAGTCGACCTCCTCCTCGAGGTAGACCAGGCCGTTGCCGTCGGGATCGGCGAAGAAGAACATCGGTGGCGAGCCCGGGAGTTCGACGACCGCGTCGTTGTGCAGCGTGGCGCCGGCCCCGCGCAGGGCATCGAACGCGGCGTAGGCGTCGGGCGTGCCCATCCGCACAGCGACCGGGATGCGGCTGTCCGACGGCAGCAGCACGAAGCTGACGCTCGAGCCGGGCGGCGCGACCTCCACCAGTCGCGCCCCCGGCCAGGGCTCGAAGTCCCGCACCAGCACGCAGCCCAGCACTTCGGTGTAGAAGGCGAGCGCGCGGTCCTGGTCGGCGACCGGCACGGTGACACTCAGAATGCGGGTGGTCCTCGTCGTCATGTCCCGAGACTAGGTCGACCGACGGCGGACGGCCATGCGCAGGTTCAGCCCTCCAGGCCGCGCAGCCACCGGCGCAGGTGCCAGGTGGCCTTCACGTCGTCCTCGTTGTACTCCAGGACGCGGGTGCGCGCCTGCTCGCGGTCGGCCTCGGACGCGGCGTGCACCGCCTCGTCGAACCAGCGCATGCTGTTCAGACCGCCCGGGTCCTCGTCGCGCCAGTGGAAGCCCGCCCCCGCCGAGGCCACCACCTTCAGGCCCAGGCCGTTGGTGCCGAAGAAGTGCTGGCGCACCACACCGAACAGGTCGACGAAGTTCGTCCGGGCGAAGTCGACGCCCCAGTCGAGGTCGTCGTCCCCGCCGGACGCGAGCCGCGCCAGCCGCACCACCTCGTAGTCGGAGTAGTGGTACACCAGCGCGTCCGTGCCGCTGACCAGTTCGCGCAGCCACTCCATCGCCTGCCGCGCCAGTTCGTGCTCGCCGCCGTCGTCGAGCTCGGTGAAGCTGCTGAACTGCTGGTAGCTGCCGCCGCCGTTGCCGTCGGAGACCCAGAACCCCCACAGGTAGACCCGGTCGTCGCGGGAGGTCTCGATGTCGATGTCGATCTCGAGGCTCGCGGCGGGCAACGCGATCGGCCCGGAGGTGGTGCGCTCCAGCTCCAGGCCGTCGAGCAGCAGCTGCGAGCGTCGCTGCGCGAGCCGCAGCCGGTCCTCCGCGCCGGATCGGTGCGCGACCAGCGGCAGGTAGCCGGGCAGCAGCCGGTCGAGGTCGCTCCCGGCGAGCTGGCGGACGGTGGAGACGCCCGCGTTGCGCAGGACGCTGATCTCGTGCGCGTCCAGCGGTGACTTGTTGATGCGCAGGCTCAGGTCGTCGTCGTCCAGCTGGGGCCGGCACACCGACCACCACGGGCAGTACCCGCACTCGTAGCTGACGATCGGACGCAGCAGCGGCGGGTCGTCCGGTGCCGCCGAACCGGCCGCCTCGGCCAGCCGGACGCGCAGGGCGAACTCGTGGTCGTAGCGGGCCAGCGCGCTCACCGGCGGCACCGGGTCGGCCGAATCGGACCGGGCGGCCGCGGCCACCTGGTCGGGCGGTGGCGGCACCGCGGCCTCGGACAGGTCGACCCAGGTGGCGCGGGTACCGCGTCCGGCGAAGTCGTCGTTGCCGACGATCAGCGCCCACGGCCCGCTGGCCGCGGCGTGGCCGGTGGCCGCGAGCAACCGCCACAGGTGGGCGAGCTGGACGGTGTTGTTCCAGCGCCAGTGCCAGCGGTAGCGCCAGCCGGTGGACTCCTCACGACGCGGCAGGTCGGCCAGCTCGGACGAGAAGTAGGCGACGTCGTCCTTGCGGGGGTCGACCACGCGTTGGTACTTCACGATGCCGGGGAAGTAGCCACCGGCGGGGTCACGCACCAACAGGTCGGGACGGCCCGCACGGTGCGCGTCCCAGTCGCGGGGGAGCAGCCCGCCGAGCACCACGTCCACGCCGTCGGCCAGCGCGCTGAGGCAGGCCGTCTCCTGCACGTCGCTGGGTTCGGTGGTGAGGCCGCGCAGGTCGACCACCCGCGCGTTCCCGGCCAGGACGGACGCCTGCACGCCCGCGGCGAACTCGGCCCCGCCGGCGATCCGGGTGGGTGCGGGCGCCTGGACGGGGCGGGTCAGGCCCGGGTGGAAGGTGTGGTGGACCTTCAGCGGACAGCTCCGGGCGGCGTACGGGTCAAGCGTGAACATCAGGCATGGGCCCGGTGCAGGGCGACGATGCCACCGCTGAGGTTCTTCCAGCCGACACCGCGCCAGCCGGCGTCGAACATCAGCTCGGCGAGGGTGCGCTGGTCGGGCCAGGCCAGGATCGACTCGGCGAGGTAGTCGTACGCCGCCGGGTTGGACGAGGTGAGTCCGGCCACCTTCGGCAGTGCGCCGACCAGGTACGTGCGGTAGGTGTGCCGGAACGGTTCCCAGGTGGGCGTGGAGAACTCGCAGATGACGATGCGCCCGCCCGGACGGGTCACCCGGCGCAGTTCGGCGAGCGCCGCTGCCGCGTCCTCGACGTTGCGCAGTCCGAAGCTGATCGTGACCGCGTCGAACGCGCCGTCTGCGAACGGCAGCGCGAGCGCGTCCGCGTTCACGAACGCGAGATCTGGCTGGCGCTGCTTGCCGACCGCGAGCATGCCCTCGCTGAGGTCGGCCGGCACCACCAGGGCGCCGGCGTCGGCGAACGGACGGCTGGACGTGCCGGTGCCGGCGGCGAGGTCGAGGATGCGCTGGCCGGGACGCGGGGCGACCGCGGCGACCGTCTCGGCGCGCCAGCGGCGGTCCTGGCCGAGGGAGAGCACATCGTTGACCAGGTCGTAGCGCGGGGCCACCCCGTCGAACATGGCGGCCACCTCGGCCCGCCGCCTCGCCAGGGTCGCTCGGGCCTCGCCAGTCACACGCACGGGGATAGCCTGCCACGCCCCGCGGACAGCCGCCGACCATCGCCACGTCCGGAACGACTTCGCCAATGGTGGAGAATCAGGGGCATGGCACGAAAGACCCCGGTACTGAAGGTCACCAATCTGAAGAAGGCCTTCGGGCCGGTGGTGATCGTTGACGGCTTCAACCTGGAGGTGGCCGCCGGCGAGGCCGTCGCGCTCACCGGACGCAACGGCGCCGGCAAGTCGACCGTCCTGCGCTGCCTGATCGGCGCCGACAAGCCCGACGACGGCACCGTCGAGGTCAACGGCACCCGGGTCAGCGAGACCAACCCCGAGATCCGCCGCGACGTCGCCACGGTCATCGACGACCTCGACTTCTTCCCCGACCTCAGCGTGGTCGAGCACCTCGACCTGCTCGCCCGCGCCCACGGCATCCCCGACGCCGACACCGCCGTCGACGAGGTGCTGCACGAGGTGCAGTTGGTGCCGCAGTCGGGCCAGCTGCCGGGCACCCTGTCCTCGGGCCAGCGCCGCCGCCTCGCCCTGGCCACCGCATTCATCCGTCCGCGCAAGCTGCTGATCCTCGACGAGCCCGAGCAGCGGCTCGACACCGAGGGTGTGGAGTGGTTGGCCGAGCGGCTCGCGGCCGAGCGCACCCGCGGGCTGGCGATCGTGATGGCCAGCCACGAGCCGGTGCTGGTCGAGCGGGTGGCCACCCGCGTGGTCCGCCTGGGCGACCGGGCCGAGGTGCTCGCCGATGAGTAAGAAGTCCCGCAAGCTGATCCGCGCCACACCGGTGGCGGACGCAGCTCCCGAACCCGATGTCGTCGAGGAGACGGTCGCGCCCCCGCGCGAGTTCTTCTTCCTTCCCGACGTCGAGCCGCTGGACGTGGACGAGAAGCAGCTGCACCAGGAGATGAAGGTCTGGCGCCACGGCCGCGCCACCCGCACCCTGGGACAGATCCTCCAGGACAGCTACGTGATGTTGTTCAGCCTGGTCGTCGTCGGCGCGATGATCACGTCCGCGGTGCTGCGTGCCCAGGGCGAGGTCGCCGGGTGCAACACCGAGGCGTGCGCGTCCGGACGGCTGCTGCTGCCCTCGGCGACGGTGCTGGCCTGCTTCGCCCTGGCGCTGGGTGTCTCCCGGCTGTTCGGGCCGGTGCTCGCCTCCGCCGCGGAGGGCTTCTGGCTGATGGACGCACCGATCAGTCGCAAGCGGCTGCTGCGCGGACGGCTGGTGCCCCCGCTGGCGCTCGCCTTCGGCGTCTCCGGCCTCGCCACCGCGCTGGTGGGCGCCCTGTCCGGCCTGAGCTGGCCGCAGGTCGCCGCGTGGAGCGGCGCGGCGGCGTTCGGCAGCGCCGCGCTGGTCGCGTTCGCCGCGTCCGAGCAGCCACGGGAACGCGCCGTGGTGATCAAGGTGCTCCAGGCGTTGTTCGGCACCGCGGCGCTCGCCGTCCTGCTGGTCGTGGTGTCGGTCGCCGCGGGTTGGCTGCCCGCCTCGGTGGTGTCCAGCGCGGGCGGGCTGACCCTGGTGATGGCCGGCATCGCGGCGGTGGCCCTGATCGCGCTGGCGGCGCTGTTGGTGACCACCGTTGCCCGGCTGGACCAGATCCGGCGCGCCCGGCTGGTCTCCGGCGGATCCCTGGTCAGCGGCATGCAGGGCGCCATGTTCGCCCTCGACTTCGGGCTGATCCGCGACATCCTCGTCGAGCGCCGGATGGCGGAGAAGGGCCACGTCCGGCCCACCCGCGGACGCGGCCTCGGCCTGGGCGCCCTGATCTGGCGGGACGTGGAGCGGCTGCGGCGCTCGCCGTCCTCCTTCCTCGGGCTCGGCATGAGCCTGCTGGTGCCCTACGCCGCGGACGCCCTGCGGATGAGCCAGCTCAACCCGCTGCTCAGCGGCCTCGCGCTGGTGGCCGGCCTGGTTCCGTTCCTGGGCAGCCTGCGGGTGTTGACCCGCACCGGCGGCCTCGCCCGGTCGTTCCCGTTCAAGACCGCGCAGCTGCGGACGGCGGCGATGGCCGTCCCGGCCGGGCTCGCGCTGCTGTGGGGGCTCGCCGCGACGCCGGCGTTCGTGGGCATTGCCAGCACGGGGGCCGACCGGCCGTTCGTCGACGGCCTGATCGTCTCCCTGATCACCGCGCTGGCCGGCCTGTTCGGCGCCGTGCGCTGGGTGACCGCCAAGAAGGTCGACTACCAGACGCCGATGATGGCGACCGCCTCGGGGGCGCTGCCGCCCGGGCTGATCGTGAACCTGTTCCGCGGCATCGACATGGTGGCGCTGATCACCGCCCCCCTGATCCTCGGCGCCCCGCCGTACTGGTCGCTCGCGATCGCCGCGGTGGTCTACTTCGGGTTGCGCGGCAGCTTCAGCATGGACGAGCTGAAGGCCGAGCAGGAGGCGGCGCAGCGTGAGCTGGCCGCGTCCAAGGAGGCGCAGGCGACGAAGAAGATCCCCCGCCCGACCCGCTGACCTACAGCCAGCCGGCCACCTCGTCGAGGCTCGCGACCACCACGTGGGCCCCGGACAGCTGCTCGGCGGCGAACGTGCCGCGGACGGCCACCACCGTGCCCACGCCCGCGGCCACGGCGGATGCGACGCCGGCCGGCGCGTCCTCCACCGCGAGGCAGGACGCGGCCGCGACGCCGAGTGCGCGGATGGCGACCGCATAGGGCTCGGGGTGCGGCTTGCCCTCGCTGACCTCGTTGCGGGTGACGACCACCGCGAACCGGTCGAGCAGCTCGCCCAGGCACGTCCGCGCCCAGTCCGGGGTCGCGGACGTCACCAGCGCCAGCGGGACGCGGGCGCCGGTGATGAGCTCGGCCGCGCCCGGAGCGAGCTTCGGGGCGGGGAGCCCAGCCGTGTGGGCGAGCAGCTCGGCGGTCATCACCGACACGTCCTCGCCGTCCCAGGGGCCTGGGTCGGCGGCGAGGACGTCATCGGCTCGGCGTCCGGTGAAGGCGTCCAGCAGTTCTTCGTCCGCGTCCCAGCCGCGCGCGGCGAACCAGTTGCGGAAGACCTGGCGGTGGAAGCCCTCGGAGTCGACGAGCGTGCCGTCGAGGTCGAGCAGGAGTGCGGCGGGCTGGTCAGGCATCGACGCTGAACAGCGGTTCGCCCGCGGCCACGGGCCCGGTCGCGAGGCCGTCCAGCGAGCCGGCCGGACGGTCGAGCGCGACCACCATGACGGTGGTGCTCACCCCGTCCGCGTCGATGGTGGCCGGGTTCCACGCCACCATCGGATCGCCCGCGGCGACCGTCCCGCCCTCCTCGGCGAGCACCTCGAAGCCGGCGCCGTCGAGCTTGACGGTGTCGATGCCGAGGTGGACCAGGACGCCGACGCCGTCGGCGGTGAGCATCGCGAACGCGTGCGGGTGCAGCTTGAGGATCCGGCCCGACACCGGGGCGACCACCGTGGTCTGCTCGGGCGCGGGCTCGATCGCGATCCCCGGGCCGACCATCTCGGCGGCGAAGACGGGGTCGCTGACCTCCGTGATCGGGAACGCCCGGCCCGGGCAGGGGGAGAGGACCTGCATCACATCAGGTCCTCGATGTCCTCGGCCAGGTTGTCGGCCTCCGGACCCACCACGACCTGCACGACCTTGCCCGCGGCGAGGACGCCGTGCGCGCCGGCGGCCTTGAGGGCCTTCTCGTCGACCAGCGCCGGATCCTTGACCTCGGTGCGCAGGCGGGTGATGCACGCCTCGATCTCGATGATGTTCGCCGCTCCGCCGAGGCCGGCGAGGATCTGCTCTGCCTTGCTCATGTCTCTCCCTTGATGTCTGAGGGGGCCTTCCTCGGCCCGCTTGAAGCATGTCCCGCTTGACAGCTTGTGCAGAACCATAGCATGATTCTGGAGAACTGGTACGGACCAGTACGCACCAGTACGGAACAGAGGATCGAGACATGGCGAAGACGCTGTCGGAGGTGATCGTCGAGGGCCCGCGTCCCAAGCACCAGCAACTGCGCGAGCTGCTCATCGGCATGGTCGTCCCCGGGCAGTCGATCCCGTCCGAGCGCGAGCTGATGGCCACCTATGGTGTCTCCCGCGCCACCGTCCGCAAGGCGATCGACGGACTGGTCGCCGATGGCCTGCTCCAGCGTACGCACGGGCTGGGGACGTTCGCCGTCCGGCCCCGGCTGGAGACCAGGCTGCACCTGGCGTCCTTCAGCCAGGACATGCGCCGTCGTGGACGCAACCCCTCCACCCGGCTGATCTCGGTGACCCTCGCCGAGCCGCCGTCGGAGGCCGCCGCCGGTCTCGGGATCGAGCCCGGGGTCGCCGCGTGGCACGTGGTCCGGATCCGGCTCGCCGACGACGAGCCCATCGCCCACGAGGACGGCTGGTACCCCGCGCACCTGCTGCCCGGCCTCGACCAGCGCGACATCGCCGGCGGCTCGTTGTACGAGATCCTCGGCCACTCCTACGGCCTGTGGGTCGACCACGCCGAGCAGACGCTGTGGGGGGAGGTGGCGGACCCCGACCTGGCCCGCCAGCTCGCCACAGCCACCACCACCCCCCTCCTGGTCTTCCGGCGGGTCTCCTCCGCCGGCGGAACCCCCATTGAGTACGTGGTCTCCCGCTACCGCGGGGACCGGTACCAGGTCCACATGGAACTGGGCCGAGACGACCTGTCATCGGCCCGATCAAACCCGGAAGGAAAGTTGTGACGAGCAACGAGATGGCGGCCGTCGGCCGTTTCAACCTTGCGCCGCTGCAGAAGTTCGGCCGCAGCCTGATGCTGCCGATCGCGTCCCTGCCCGCCGCAGCACTGCTGCTGCGCCTGGGCCAGGACGACCTGCTCGGCAAGGACGGCCTCGGCTGGAACGCCGTGGCGTCCGTCATCGGCGCAGCCGGTGGCTCCCTGTTCAACGCGCTGCCGCTGCTGTTCGCGGTCGGTGTCGCGATCGGCATGGCGAAGAAGTCGGACGGCTCGACGGCCCTGGCGGCCGTGGTCGGCTACCTGGTCTTCAAGGCCGTCGGCGACGCGATGTCGCCGCTGGTGCTCGGCGTCGCCGCCGAAGGTGCGAAGCAGGACCTGATCAACTACAGCGTCCTGGGCGGCATCCTGGTCGGCCTGATCGCCGGCTGGTTGTGGCAGCGCTACTACCGGATCTCCCTCCCGCCGTACCTGGCCTTCTTCGGCGGCCGGCGCTTCGTCCCGATGGTGACCGCCCTGGCCACGATGCTCCTGGCGGTGCTGATGGCCTTCATCTACCCGGCGTTCAAGGCGGGGCTGACCGCGGTCGGCGAGTGGGTCGCCGGCAACGCCGTGGTCGGTGGCTTCGTCTACGGCACGCTCAACCGCCTGCTGATCCCGCTGGGTCTGCACCACATCCCCAACAACATCGTGTGGTTCCAGATCGGTGACTTCACCACCGCGGACGGCACCGTCGTCCACGGCGACCTCACCCGGTTCTTCGCCCACGACCCGAGCGCAGGCATCTTCATGACCGGCTTCTTCCCGATCATGATGTTCGCCCTGCCCGCCGCCGCCCTGGCGATCTGGCAGGAGGCCAAGCCCAAGAACCGTGCGGCCGTCGGCGGCATCATGATCTCGGTGGCCCTGACCTCGTTCCTCACCGGCGTCACCGAGCCGCTGGAGTTCTCGTTCATGTTCATCGCGTGGCCGCTGTACATCATCCACGCCGTGCTCACCGGCCTGTCCCTGGCGATCACCAACGGCCTCGGGATCCACATGGGCTTCGGGTTCTCCGCCGGCTTGTTCGACTACGCGCTGAACTGGAACATCGGTCAGCAACCGTGGCTGATCATCCCGATCGGCCTGGCCTTCGCAGTGGTCTACTACTTCCTCTTCCGCTTCGTGATCCGCAAGTGGAACCTGAAGACCCCGGGCCGCGAGGACGAGGGCGAGGAGACCGCGGTCTCCACCGATCCGACCGTCGCGTAGTACACCGAAACACCCGTCCCCGACTTGTCAGAATCTGCGGCCGCTCCAGCGGTTCCAGATTCTGACAAGTCGGCGGGTGGGGGACAGGAAGAGA
>Ga0102832_1000476_pt1 | contig 63478 bp, 59 predicted proteins | sample EBPBio282013_DNA_FD_88942 | JGI IMG/M metagenome (GOLD analysis project Ga0102832, IMG submission 88942) | Wastewater treatment Type I Accumulibacter community from EBPR Bioreactor in Madison, WI, USA - Reactor 2_5/28/2013_ DNA (Illumina Assembly) | ecosystem: Engineered > Bioreactor > EBPR >...
CTCTCAAGTTGATCCGGCTCCGCCGGGCAACTTGATCCCCCGCGGGGGGCGGGACGGGCCCCCGGCCCGGACCTGGGGGTGCTCAGAACAGGCTGCCCTGGCGCGCGTCGCCGGGCCGCCTGAACCGCGTGAGGTCCAGTTCCACGCGCTGCTGGTTGAAGCCCAGCCGCGCGCAGGCCTTGTGCAGGCGCTGGCGCAGAAGTTGCGCCCAGATGCCCTGCCCCGTCATGCGCGAGCCGAAGCGCGAATCGTTGTCGCGGCCGCCGCGCATCTCGCGCAGGCGCGCCATGATGCGCGCCGCCTTCTCGGGCACGTGCTGCTGCAGCCAGTCTTGGAACAGCGGCCTCACTTCCCAGGGCAGGCGCAGCACGATGCTGAAGGCCGAGGTCGCGCCGGCCTCGCGCGCCGCTTCGAGGATGCGTTCCAGCTCCGGCTCGTTGAGAAACGGAATCACCGGCGAGACGCTGACGCCCACCGGAATGCCGGCCGCGGCCAGCGCCGCGATGGTGCGCAGCCGCCGCTCCGGCGCCGCGGCGCGCGGCTCCAGGATGCGCGCGAGCGCGCCGTCGAGCGTGGTGATCGAGACGTACACCGCGGCCAGCCGCTCGGCCGCCATCGGCGCGATGAGGTCGATGTCGCGCTCGACGCCGGCCGACTTGGTGATCAGCGAGAACGCGTGCCGGTGCTCGGCCATCACCTCGATCACCGAGCGCGTGATGCGCAAGCGCCGCTCGGCCGGCTGGTAGGCGTCGGTGGCCGAGCCGATGTTCAGTTGCAGCGGCTCGTAGCCCTTTTGCGCGAAGGCGGCGCGCAGGCGTTCGGCGGCGTTGACCTTGGCGATGATGCGCGTCTCGAAGTCCAGCCCGGGCGACAGGTTGAGGTAGCTGTGCGTCGGCCGCGCGAAGCAGTAGATGCAGCCATGCTCGCAGCCGCGGTAGGGGTTGATCGACAGGTCGAAGCCGATGTCGGGCGAGTCGTTGCCGGCCAGGATGGACTTGACGCGCTCCTCGATGATCTGCGTCTGCGGCGCCAGCACTTCCTCGTGCGCGGCCTGCTCCAGCGTGCCCCAGCCATCGTCGAAGGCCTCGCGCTGGTCGGCGCTGAAGCGGTGTTCCAGCGCCCACATGGTGCCGCGGCCCTTGTGGGGTGCACGCGGCGCATAGACCAGCGTGGCGGAGGCGGCGGAGGAGCCGGTTTCAGGGGCAGGCGTCGGGTTGCGCATACTGGATATTCATCCAGTCTTTGCGCAGCGTCAAGCGGTTGATCAGGCGCTTGATCAGTACTCGCTGCCGAGGCTGCCGGGCGCCAGGTTGTCGAACTTGGTCAGCGGCTTCAGGAAGGTCAGCTTGACCGTGCCCACCGGCCCGTTGCGCTGCTTGCCGATCACGATCTCGGCGATGCCGGGCTCCTTGCTGTCCTTGTTGTAGTACTCGTCGCGGTAGATGAACATGATGACGTCGGCGTCCTGCTCGATGGCGCCCGACTCGCGCAGGTCGCTCATCATCGGCCGCTTGTCGTTGCGCGTCTCGACCGAGCGGTTGAGCTGCGACAGCGCGATCACCGGGCACTGCAGCTCCTTGGCCAGCGCCTTCAGGCCGCGGCTGATCTCGCCGATCTCGGTGGCGCGGTTCTCGTCGCTGCCGCTGCTGGAGCCGCTCATCAGCTGCAGGTAGTCGACGACGATCAGCCCCAGCGTGCCGCCGAACTGGCGCGCCATGCGCCGCGCGCGCGCGCGCAGCTCGGCCGAGTTGAGCGCCGGCGTCTCGTCGATGAAGACCTGGGCCGTCTTCAGCCGGTCGACCGCGTCGGCCAGGCGCTCCCAGTCGCCGTCCTTCAGGTTGCCGGTGCGCAGCCCCGACTGGTCGATGCGGCCGAGCGACCCCACCATCCGCAGCGCCAGCTGCGAGGCGCCCATTTCCATCGAGAACACCAGCACCGGCAGGCCTTCGGACACCGCCGCGTGCTCGGCGATGTTCAGCGCGAAGGCGGTCTTGCCCATGCTCGGGCGCGCCGCCAGCACGATGAGGTCGCCCTTCTGCAGCCCGGCGGTCATGCGGTCGAGGTCGTAGAAGCCGGTGCGCACGCCGGTCACCTCCTCGGCGCCGTTCTCGGCCAGCTCGTTGACGCGGTCGAGCAGCGCCACCACCAGCTTGTCCATGCTCTGGAAGCCCTGGCGCTGGCGCGAACCTTCCTCGCCGATCTTGAAGATCTTACCCTCGGCCTCGTCGAGGATCTGCGTCACCGCGCGGCCCTGCGGGTTGAAGGCGGTGGTGGCGATCTCGTCGCTGGCGGCGATCAGCTTGCGCAGGATGGCGCGCTCGCGAACGATCTCCGCATAACGCCGCATGTTGGCGGCACTCGGCACGCTTTGCGCCAGCGCGTTGAGGTAGGCCAGGCCGCCGCAGTCTTCGGCCTTGCCGAGCGCCTGCAACTGCTCGAACACCGTGATCACGTCGGCCGGCTTGGCGGCGTTGACCAGCGCGCCGACGGCGGCGTAGATCAGCTTGTGCTCGTGGCGGTAGAAGTCGCTGTCCGACAGCAGGTCGGAGGCGCGGTCCCAGGCCAGGTTGTCGAGCAGCAGCCCGCCCAGCACGCTTTGCTCGGCCTCCACCGAATGCGGCGGCACGCGCAGGCGGGCCACTTCATCGTCGCGCGGGTTGATCGAATCGCGGGGGTCGAAAAGAGTCGTCATGGCGCCTGCGATGATGCCGCAGCCGGCGCCCCGGGCCTGTGGACAAGGCTGGGGAGATTCGGGGCACAGCCGGTGCAATGCAGCCGAAAAAAAGGCCGGCATCAGCCGGCCTGTTTCGCAGCGCGGAGGCGCGGGCTTCAGTCGGCCTGCGGCACCACGTGCACGGTCACTTCGACCAGCACGTCGGTGTGCGCGGCCACCTGCACCGGGTGCTCGCCAACCGTCTTCAGCGGGCCGTTGGGCATGCGCACCTGCGACTTCTGCACCGTCAGGCCCAGCTTGCCCAGCGCGTCGGCCACGTCGGCGTTGGTGACCGAGCCGAACAGCCGGCCGTCGACGCCGGCCTTCTGCGCGATGCGCACGGTCTTGCCGCTGAGCTGCTCGCCCAGCGCCTGCGCGGCGGCCAGCTTGGCGGCGGCGGCCTTTTCCAGGTCGGCGCGGCGGGTCTCGAACTCCTTGATCGCGGTTTCGGTGGCGCGGCGCGCCAGCTTGCCGGGAATCAGGAAGTTCCGGGCGTAGCCTTCCTTGACCTTGACGACGTCGCCCAGGTTGCCGAGCTTGCCGACCTTTTCCAGAAGAATCACTTGCATGGGGCGGCTCCGTTCAGACCTTGTGTTGATCGGAATACGGCAGCAGCGCCAGGAAGCGCGCGCGCTTGATGGCGGTGGTCAGCTGGCGCTGGTAGAACGCGCGCGTGCCGGTCAGGCGGGCCGGCGTGATCTTGCCGTTCTCGCCGACGAAGTCGCGCAGCACGTCGATCTCCTTGTAGTCGATGTGCTCGACGTTGGCGACCGTGAAGCGGCAGAAGCGCTTGCGGCGGAACAGCAGCGACTGGGTGTTGCGCTTGGGGCGCTTGTCCTTGGAACCACGACCTTTACCGCGGGGTGGGGGCATGATGAATCTCCGAAGAATGCGTGACGAAATCGAATTGGGTGATGTGGAACAGCAGTCCGCGTCCGTTGCGCGCGCTGGTGACGAAGCCGGCAAACACCGCCGCCGTCCCCAGCGCCATCGCCGCCAGGCCCTGCGTCACCTCGCCGATGGCCACCGCGCGCATCTCCATCGAGACCTTGCGGGGCTGGCCGTTCTCGCTGAGCTCGGACTCGTGCTTGAGCACCAGGTCCAGAGCCGGCAAGCCGGCCGGCGTGTAGCGCAGTGCCGCCCTTTCGCTCAGTTGCGCGCTCAGCAGCAACCGGTTCATGGGCCGGCGGCGCCGCGCTTCAGGTGGCGGCCTCCTGGCGTTCCTTGCGGGCCTCTTCGCGCTCGACGGCCTTCATCATCACCGACGGGGTGGTGACGGCCTTGCCGGTGTTCACCGTCAGGTGGCGCAGCACGGCGTCGTTGAAGCGGAAACCCGTCTCCAGCTCGTTCAGCGTTTCCTGGCTGCACTCGATGTTCAGGCACAGGTAATGCGCCTTGGCCAGCTTCTGGATCATGTAGGCGAGCTGGCGGCGGCCCCAGTCTTCCACGCGGTGCACCTTGCCGCCGGCGTTGGTGACCAGGGTCTTGTAGCGCTCCAGCATGGCCGGAACCTGTTCGCTTTGATCCGGATGGATCAGCAGAACGATCTCGTAATGACGCATGCACACTCCTTTGGTTTCCCGTTGCAGGAAGCCGCCCCGGCAGCGTCGTCCAGGAAACCCTGGGGCCGGGTGCGGCAAGAAAAGCTGATGAGTATACCGCCTGGCGCCCGCCCGCTCAGCGCGCCTTGGCCAGGCGCTGCCAGGTGTCGGCCACCGTGTCGGGGTTGAGCGAGATCGAGACGATGCCCTCGGCGGCCAGCCAGTCGGCGAAGTCGGGGTGGTCGCTCGGGCCCTGGCCGCAGATGCCCACGTACTTGCCGGTGGCGCGGCAGGCGGTGATGGCGCGGCTGATCAGCGCCTTGACGGCGGCGTCGCGCTCGTCGAAGTCGTGCGCCAGCTGCTCCAGCCCGCTGTCGCGGTCCAGGCCCAGCGTCAGCTGCGTCAGGTCGTTGGAGCCGATCGACATGCCGTCGAAGTGCTGCAGGAACGCTTCCGCCAGGATCGCGTTGCTCGGCACCTCGCACATCATGATCAGCTTGAGGCCATTGGTGCCGCGCTGCAGCCCGCGCTCGGCCAGCATCTGCACCACGCGCTCGGCCTGGCGCACGGTGCGCACGAAGGGCACCATGATCTCGACGTTGGCCAGCCCCATGTCGTTGCGCACGCGCTTCAAGGCCTCGCACTCCATCGCGAAGGCATCGCTGAACTCGCCGCTGATGTAGCGGCTGGCGCCGCGGAAGCCGAGCATCGGGTTCTCTTCGTCGGGCTCGTAGCGGGCGCCGCCGATCAGCTTGCGGTACTCGTTGCTCTTGAAGTCCGACAGCCGCACGATCACCGGCTTGGGCCAGAAGGCCGCGGCGATGGTCGCCACGCCCTCGGCCAGCTTGTCGACATAGAAGGCGCGCGGGCTGGCGTGGCCGCGGGCCACCGATTCCACGGCCTTCTTCAGCTCGGGGTCGATGTTGGGGTAGTCGAGGATGGCCTTCGGGTGCACCCCGATGTTGTTGTTGATGATGAACTCCAGCCGCGCCAGGCCGACGCCGCTGTTGGGCATCTGCGCGAAGTCGAAGGCGAGCTGCGGGTTGCCCACGTTCATCATCAGCTTGATCGGGCAGTACGGCATCTCGCCGCGCTGCACCTCGGTGACCTCGGTCTCCAGCAGGCCGTCGAAGACGTAGCCGGTGTCGCCTTCGGAGCAGGCCACCGTGATCAGCGCGCCTTCGGCGATGCGCTCGGTGGCGTCGCCGCAGCCCACCACCGCCGGGATGCCCAGCTCGCGCGCGATGATGGCCGCGTGGCAGGTGCGGCCGCCGCGGTTGGTGACGATGGCGCTGGCCCGCTTCATCACCGGCTCCCAGTTGGGATCGGTCATGTCGGTCACCAGCACGTCGCCGGGCTGCACGCGGTCCATCTCCGCCAGGTTGCTGACCAGCCGCGCCGGGCCGGTGCCGATCTTCTGGCCGATGGCGCGGCCCTCGGCCAGCACGGTGCCCACCTTGGCCTGGTCGCCCTTGAGCTTGTAGCGCTGCTCGATGCGGCCCTCGGCCTGGCTCTTCACCGTCTCGGGCCGCGCCTGCAGGATGTACAGGCGGCCGTCGACGCCGTCCTTGCCCCATTCGATGTCCATCGGGCGGCCGTAGTGCTGCTCGATGATCACCGCATAACGCGCCAGCTCCATGACATCGGCGTCGGCCAGCGAATAGCGGTTGCGCTGCTCGGGCGGCGTGTCCACGGTGCGCACCAGGCGGCCGCCGGCGGCCTTGCCGTCGGGCGGCGCGAACTCCATGCGCTGCAGCTTGCTGCCCAGGCTGCGGCGGATGACGGCGAAGCGCCCGGCCTGCAGCGTGGGCTTGTGGACGTAGAACTCGTCGGGGTTGACGGCGCCCTGCACCACGGTCTCGCCCAGGCCGTAGCTGCTGGTGATGAAGACCACGTCCTTGAAGCCCGACTCGGTGTCGATGGTGAACATCACGCCGGCGGCGCCGAGGTCCGAGCGCACCATGCGCTGCACGCCGGCCGACAGCGCCACGTCGCCGTGCGCGAAGCCCTTGTGCACGCGGTAGCTGATCGCGCGGTCGTTGTAGAGCGACGCGAACACCTCCTTGATGCGGTGGAGCACGTCGTCGATGCCGCTGACGTTGAGGAAGGTCTCCTGCTGGCCGGCGAACGAGGCGTCGGGCAGGTCCTCGGCGGTGGCCGACGAGCGCACGGCGTAGCTGCCGCCCGGGCTGTCGCGGTCGAGCAGGCCGAACTGCAGGCGGATGCCAGCCTCCAGGTCGGCCGGGAACGGCGTGTCCAGCACCCAGCCGCGGATCTGCGCGCCGGCCTCGGCCAGCGCGCGCACGTCGTCGGTGTTCAGCGTGGCCAGGCGCTCGGCGATGCGCCGCTCCAGCCCGTCGTGCTGCAGGAACTGCCGGAAGGCATGCGCCGTGGTGGCAAAGCCGCCCGGCACGCGCACGCCGGTGGCGGCCAACTGGCTGATCAGTTCGCCGAGGCTGGCGTTCTTGCCGCCGACCGCCTCGACATCGGTCATTCTCAGTTGTTCGAACGGAACGACCAGGGCGGTCGCCAAAGGGGCTGAAGACATGGGAAAGCTCCGAGAGGTGAGAAAACCGGTGCTTCCGCATGCGCGCACGAACGCTGCAGCCAGGTGCTTGTGCGTTCGAGTGATCGACCCGGGGGGTTCATGCGCGGCCTGAAAAGGTCTGAAGGCGGAATGTTGGGGGCGATTCTAGGGAGTTCTTCCTTATGATGACCCGACCAGGGAGTCATTGAATGGCAGAACGAACCGTGTTCTTTGTCTCGGACGGCACCGGCATCACCGCCGAGACCTTCGGCAACTCGATCCTGGCGCAGTTCGCCACGCGGCCGCGGCACGTGCGCCGGCCCTTCATCGACAGCGTGGAAAAGGCCGCCCAGGTGGCCGCCGAGATCGACGAAGTGGCGGCGCGCGAAGGCCAGCGGCCCATCGTCTTCATCACGCTGGTGCGCGACGAGGTGCGCGACATCATCACCGACCCGCGCGGCAAGGGCATGGTGCTGGACATGTTCCGCGCCTTCGTCGAGCCGCTGGAAGCCGAGCTCGGCGTCAAGAGCAACCACCGCATCGGCCGCTTCTCCGACGCCAGCCAGAGCACCGAGTACCACGACCGCATCGAGGCCATCAACTTCAGCCTCGCGCACGACGACGGGCAGTCGGCGCGCAACCTCGACATCGCCGACGTCATCCTGGTCGGCGTCAGCCGCAGCGGCAAGACGCCCACCTCGCTGTACCTGGCCATGCAGCACGGCATCAAGGCCGCCAACTATCCGCTGATCCCCGATGATTTCGAGCGCGGCCGGTTGCCCGCCACGCTGGCGCCGTACAAGCGCAAGTGCTTCGGGCTGACCATCGACGCCGAGCGGCTGGCGCAGATCCGCCACGAGCGGCGGCCGTCCAGCAAGTACGCGGCGCTGGAGAACTGCCGCTACGAGATCGGCGAGGCCGAGGCGATGATGCGCCGCGAAGGCATCGCCTGGCTGTCGTCGACGCACAAGTCGATCGAAGAGATCGCCACCACCATCCTGCGCGACATCCGGCCCGACCGCCTGGTGTACTGACGCCACGGCGCTGCCGGCCCCGTTCAGCCGGCCGGCCGCAAGGCCTCGTCGACGACCTCGACCCAGTGCCTGACGGGCAGCGGCGTGCCGCTTTGCAGGTGCTGGATGCAGCCGATGTTGGCCGAGACGATGGCGTCGGGCGCGGCCGGCGTCGCCTGCACCAGATGGCCCAGCTTGCGGTCGCGCAGTTGCCTGGCCAGCGCCGGCTGCAGGATGCTGTAGGTGCCCGCCGAGCCGCAGCACAAATGGCTTTCGGCGGCGGCCAGCGTCACCTCGAAGCCCAGTTCGCCAAGGCTCGCTTCGACGCCGCCGCGCAGGCGCTGGCCGTGCTGCAGCGTGCAAGGCGGGTGGAAGGCCAGCCGCAGCGGCCGCTGCCCCGCCGAACGCGCCTGCAGCCGCGGCTTCAGCGCGGGCAGCAAGTCGGGCAGCAGTTCGCTCAGGTCACGGGTTAGGTCGCTGATGCGCCGCGCCCGCTCGGCATAGGCCGGGTCGTGCGCCAGCGCATGGCCGTAGTCCTTGATCATCAGGCCGCAGCCCGAGGCATTGCTGACGATGGCCTCGACGGCGCCCGCCTCGACCAGCGGCCACCAGGCGTCGACGTTGCGGCGCATGTCGGCCAGGCCGCCGTCGGCGTCGCCCAGGTGCGTCTTCAGCGCGCCGCAGCAGCCGTCGCCGGCGGCGCGCACGGCCTGCAGGCCGCCGGCATCCAGCACGCGGGCGGTGGCGGCGTCGATGTTCGGCAGCATCGCCGGCTGCACGCAGCCCGCCGGCAGCAGCACTTTGCGCGCCAGCGCGCCGGCCGGCCAGGCGCGCGCGGCGGCCGGCGCCGCGGCGGGCAGCTTGGCCTGCAGCGCCGCCGGCAGCAGCGGCCGCGCCCAGCGGCCCATCGTCATCGCGGCGCCGAAGGCCGGCGAGGTCAGGCCTTCCTTCAGCAGCCAGCGCAGCGCCTGCTCGCCGCGCGGGCGCGGCACCTGGTCGTCCACCAGCTTGCGGCCGATGTCGAGCAGGCGGCCGTACGGCACGCCGCTGGGGCAGGTGGTCTCGCAGTTGCGGCAGCTCAGGCAGCGGTCCAGGTGCTGCTGCGTGCGGCGCGTGACCTCGGCGCCTTCCAGCACCTGCTTGATCAGGTAGATGCGGCCGCGCGGGCCGTCGCCTTCGTCGCCCAGCAACTGGTAGGTCGGGCAGGTGGCGGTGCAGAAGCCGCAGCGCACGCACTTGCGCAGGGCGGCTTCGGCCTCGCGGCCGTCGGCCGTGTCGCGGTAGCGTTCGGCGAGTTGCGTTTCCATCGCGGGCCTCGGTCAGAACGCCGGGTGCAGGCGTCCGGGGTTGAAGATGCCTTGCGGGTCGAAGGCGCGCTTGAGCTGCCGGTGCAGCCGCAGCAGCACCTCGTTCAGCGGCGCCAGGCGCTCGGCCTCGGGCCCCTCGCCGGCCCAGCGCCAGGCGTGGCCGCCCACGCGCTGCGCCGCCGCCTGCACGGCCTGCGCCGGCGCCGGCGTGCGCAGCCAGCGCAGGCAGCCGCCCCATTCGACGAAGCCCTCGCCCGCCAGGCCGAGCGGCGGCGTGCCGGCCGGCAGCGACAGCCGCCACAGCGGCGCGGCGCCGGCCTCGGCAGCCGAGAAGAACCCGTGGCGATGGTCGCGCAGCGCGGCCCAGGCGTCGGCGCCGCCATCGAGCGGCCGCCCGCCCAGCAGCGCCGCCGCCGACTGCACGGCAGCGCCGGCGCCGGCCAGCCGCACCCACAGCGCGCCGGCATGCCAGGCGCTGGCCTGGATGGGCAGCGGCCGGCGCCGCCAGCCGTCCATCAACGCCAGGGCTTCGGCCTCGCCGGCATCGAGCACCACGGTGCGCTCAGCCTGCGGCCGCGGCAGCACCTTGAGCGACACCTCCAGGATGACGCCGAGCACGCCCATCGAGCCGGCCATCAGGCGCGACACGTCGTAGCCGGCGACGTTCTTCATCACCTGCCCGCCGAAGCTCAGGCAATCGCCGCGGCCGTCGAGCAGCGTGATGCCCAGCACGTGGTCGCGCACGCCGCCGGCCGCCGCGCGCGCCGGGCCTGCCAGCCCGGCGGCCACCATGCCGCCGACCGTGCCGCCGGGCGCGAAGCACGGCGGGTCGAACGGCAGGTGCTGGCCGGCGGCGTGCAGCGCCGCCTGCAGCTCGGCCAGCGGCGTGCCGGCACGCGCGCTGACCACCAGCTCGGTCGGCTCGTAGCTGCTGATGCCCGCCAGCTCGCGCAGCGCCAGCGGCTCGCCGCGGCGCGCGCCGCCCAGGAAGCGCTTGCTGTCGCCGCCGCGGATGTCCAGCGCGCGGCCGTCGGCGGCGGCGCCGCGCACCTGGTCGACCAGGCGCGCGAGCGCGGCGTCTTCATGCACCGTGGTGCTCATCAATACCTCGGTATGTGAGGGAACGGCAGCAGCCCGCGGCGCACGGTCATCTTGCCGTACTCGGCGCAGCGGTGCAGCGTGGGGATGACCTTGCCCGGGTTGAGCAGCTCGCCGGGATCGAAGGCGCGCTTGAGCGCGCCCAGCAGCGCGCGCTCGGCCGCCGAGAACTGCACGCACATCGAGTTCAGCTTCTCGATGCCGACGCCGTGCTCGCCCGTCACGGTGCCGCCCAGCGCGACGCTGGTCTCCAGGATGTCGGCGCCGAAGCGCTCGCAGCGGCGCAGCTGGTCGGGGTCGTTGGCGTCGAACAGGATCAGCGGATGCAGGTTGCCGTCGCCGGCGTGGAAGACGTTGGCGCAGCGCAGGCCGTAGGTCTGCTCCATCGCCTCGATCGCGCGCAGCACCTCGGCCAGCCGCTTGCGCGGGATGGTCGAGTCCATGCACAGGTAGTCGGGGCTGATGCGGCCGCTGGCCGGGAAGGCGTTCTTGCGGCCGCTCCAGAAGCGCAGGCGCTGCGCTTCGTCGCGGCTGCGTTCGATGCGGGTGGCGCCGGCGGCGCGCAGCACGGCGCTGACGTGGGCGGCCTCGGCGGCCACCTCCTCGGCGGTGCCGTCGCTTTCGCACAGCAGGATGGCCGCGGCGTCGAGGTCGTAGCCGGCGTGCACGAAGTCCTCGACCGCGGCCGTCATCCGCTTGTCCATCAGCTCCAGGCCGGCGGGGATGATGCCGGCGGCGATGACGGCGGCCACCGCGGCGCCGGCGCTCTCGACGTCGGGGAAGCTGGCCATGATGCAGCAGGCCAGCGGCGGCCGCGGGATCAGGCGCACCGTCACCTCGGTGACGATGGCCAGCATGCCCTCGCTGCCCACCACCAGCGGCAGCAGGTCCAGGCCCGGCGCATCGAGCGCGTCGCCGCCGAACTCGACCGCCTCGCCTTCCACCGTGAAGCCGCGCAGCTTGAGCACGTTGTGCAGCGTCAGGCCGTACTTCAGGCAGTGCACGCCGCCGGCGTTCTCGGCCACGTTGCCGCCGATGGTGCAGGCGATCTGGCTCGACGGGTCGGGCGCGTAGTACAGGCCATGCGGCGCCGCCGCCTCGCTGACGGCGATGTTGCGCACACCGCTTTGCACGACGGCCGTGCAGCGCACCGGGTCGACGGCAACGATGCGATCGAAGCGCGCCAGCGACAGCACCACGCCCTGGGCATGCGGCATGGCCCCGCCGGACAGCCCCGTGCCGGCGCCGCGCGCGACCACCGGCACGCCCAGGCGGTGGCAGACGCGAAGCGCGGCGGCCACCTGCTGCTCGGTGCGCGGCAGCAGCACCGCCAGCGGCCGCGCGCGGTAGACGGCGAGGCCGTCGGATTCATACGGCGTCACGTCCTCGCGGCGCGAGAGGATCATCTCCGGCGGCAGCACGGCGGCCAGGGCCGCCAGCAGCTCGGCGCGGCGCCGCTCGGGCACGGCCGGCGCTTCGCGCAGCAGGGAGGGCGCGGCGTTCATCGCGCGGCGGCTTCAGTGCACGACCATGGCCGTGAACGGCCACACGTAGGCTTGCAGCGTGACGTACAAGCCCACCAGGCAGGCCAGCGCGATGGAGTGGAAGAACACGTAGCGCAGGATGTCGCCTTCGTGGTTGAACCAGCGCGTGGCGGTGCTGGCGACGACGATGCTTTGCGCGTCGATCATCTTGCCCATCACGCCGCCCGAGCTGTTGGCCGCGCCCATCAGGTTGGCGCTCAGGCCCAGTTGCTCGGCCGCCACCTTCTGCATGCCGCCGAACAGCACGTTGCTGGCGGTGTCGGAGCCGGTCATCGCCACGCCGATCCAGCCCATCAGCGTGCCGAAGAACGGATACAGCACGCCGGTGCCGGCGAAGGCCAGGCCCAGCGTGGTGTCGGTCCCCGAGAAGCGCGTCAGCGTGCCCAGCGCCAGCATCAGCACGATGGTCAGCAGCGAGTAGCGCACCAGCCACAGCGTGCGCAGCCAGTGGCGCACGATGGCCACCGGGCTGTACTTCATCACCAGCGCGCCGACGATGGCCGCCAGCAGGATGCCGGTGCCGGTGGCCGACAGCAGGTTCAGCACGTAGACGGCGGCCTCCTTGTGCGGCGTGGGCACCACCGGCGGCACCTTCTCGATCAGGTTGTGCAGGCCGTCGATCGGGAACTTCGGCGCGTACAGGCCGTTCAGGTAGTCCTTCACCGGCGGCAGGCCCCAGACGAAGACGAACACGGTGAGGATCAGCCACGGCGTCCAGGCGCGCAGCAGCTCGGCCGGCGGGTGCTTGACGATGGCGGTGGCCGGCTTGGCCTGGCCGCCGTCGCTCTCGTGGCCCTTCAGGCTGGGCGAGGTCCAGATCTTCTTGGGCTGCCACACCTTCAGGAAGCCGACCAGGCAGACCATCGACACCAGCGCGGCAATGATGTCCACCAGCTCGGGGCCGATGAAGTTGCTCACCAGGTACTGCGGGATCGCGAACGACAGCCCGGTGACCAGGATGGCCGGCCAGATCTCCCACATCGCCTTGCGACCGGCGAAGGCCCAGATCAGCCAGAACGGCACCAGCAGGCTGAAGAACGGCAGCTGGCGGCCGATCATCGCGGTCACTTCCATCAGGTCGTAGCCGTGCACCTTGGCCAGCGTGATCACCGGCGTGCCCAGCGCGCCGAAGGCCACCGGCGCGGTGTTGGCGATCAGGCTCAGGCCCGAGGCGGCCAGCGGGCTGAAGCCCAGGCCGATCAGGATGCCGGCCGTCACCGCCACCGGCGTGCCGAAGCCGGCCGCGCCTTCGAAGAACGCGCCGAAGCAGAAGGCGATCAGCAGCAGCTGCAGCCGGCGGTCTTCGGTGATGCCCGACAGCGAGTCCTGCAGCACCTTGAAGCTGCCGTTGGCCTCGGCCAGCTGCTGCAGGAAGATGATGTTAAGCACGATCCAGCCAATCGGCAGCAAGCCGGTGAAGCCGCCGAACATCGCCGCGCGGCCGGCCATGCCGGCCGGCATGCCGTAGGCGAACACCGCCACCGCCAGCGCGGCCACGAGGCCGAGGCCGGCGGCGATGTGCGCCTTGATGTGGAAGAAGCCGAGCGCGGCCAGCATCACGACCACCGGAATCGCCGCCAGCGCGGTCGAGACGATCATGTTGCCGAAGGGGTCGTAGATCTGCTGCCAGGTCATGGCTTTGTCTCCATTGGTGTCGTTGGTGCGCGCATGCCGGCTGCATGGCGACGGGCGTGACTGTATGAAGACGGCCGGCGCCGCAGGTTGATAAATCTTTGCGGGCCGGTTGAGGCGGATTTGCGGCCGGGCGCCGCGCGCCGCCGGCCGGGCCGGGCGCGGAGGCGCGCGCCTACGCGGCCGGCGGCTGCGCCAGCGGCGCCACCAGCGCCTGCATCAGCCACTCGGCGAAGGCCGAGCATTCCCAGCGCTCCAGCGCCCCGGGCGCCCAGCACAGGAAGTGCTTGTGCAGCGACGACACCGAGCGCGGCGACAGCCGCACCAGGCGGCCCGACTCCAGCCAGGCGGCGCCCAGCTTGAGCCGCACCAGCGCCACGCCGAAGCCGGTGGCCGCGGCGTCGTAGACCAGGCCGAGGTCGTTGAACTGCGTGCCGACGCTGGGCTCCTTGGGCGCCATGCCGCAGTGGGCGAACCACGGGCTCCACGGTTCCAGCGGGCTGCGGATCAGCCGCGCCCGCGCCACCTCGGCCTCCGATGCGAAGCCTTCGAAAGGCCCGAACTCGTGCAGGTAGCTCGGGCTGCAGGCCGGCGACAGCACGTCGTCGACGATCGGCCGGTATTCCACGTCGGTGTAGCCGCCGATGCCGAAGCGCACCTCCAGGTCGGCCGTCTCGGCCTTCACGTCGAGCAGCGGGATCGACACCTGCAGCACGAGGTCGATCTCCGGGTAGGCGTTGCGGAACAGCTCCAGCCGCGGCATCAGGAACTGCCGGCAGAAGGTGGGCGTCACCGCCAGCCGCAGGCGCGCCGCGGGCTTGCCGCCGGGCTGCCCGGTCATCTGCTCCAGCGAGGCCAGGCCGCTGCGCACGTGGCCGATGTAGGCGGCGCCGTCGGCCGTCAGGTTGAACTCGCCGCGCCGGAACAGCGTGAAGCCGAGGTGCGACTCCAGTTGCCGGATGCGGTGGCTGACGGCGCTGGTGGTCACGCACAACTCCTCGGCCGCGCGGCTGGCGCTGCGCAGCCGGGCCACGGCCTCGAAGGTCACCAGGCACTGGATGGGCGGAATGCGTTGGAAGGCCATCTCGTCGTCCCCTTCAGGCCGCCGGCCCGCGGCGCAGGCTTTCGTAGAAGCAGACGGCGGCCGCGGCGGCGACGTTCAGCGATTCTTCGCCACCCGGCTGCGGAATGCGCACCCGCGCCACGCAGGCGGCCGCCAGCCGCGCCGAGACGCCCTGCCCTTCGTGCCCCAGCAGCCAGGCCGCCGGTTGCGGCAGCGCGGCCTGCGGCAGCGCCTGGCCGTCGTGCGAACTGGTGCCCACCAGCGGCAGGCGCAAGGCCAGCAGTTCGTCTTCGCCCAGGCCTTCGACGAGGCGCAGCGCGAAGTGCGCGCCCATGCCGGCGCGCAGCACCTTGGGCGACCACAGCGCGGCCGTGCCCTTGAGCGCCAGCGCCTGGCGCACGCCCAGCGCGGCGGCGCTGCGCAGGATGCTGCCGACGTTGCCGGCGTCCTGCAGCCGGTCCAGCACGACGCTGGGCAGCGCGGCATCGGGCTCGGCAGCGGCCGGCGCGTCGATGACGAAGCCGATGTCGGCCGGCGACTCCAGCGTGCCCAGCTCGGCGAACAGCGCGTCGGGCAACAGCGCGATGCGCGCCGCGGCGGCGCGCGCCAGGTCGCGCCGCGCCGGCCGCTGCCAGCCGCCGGCGCTGAGCAGCACCTGCCGCACGGCCACGCCGCGCGCCACCGCCGCGGCGCACAGGTGCTCGCCTTCCAGCCACACCAGGCCGCTGCGCCGGTAGGCCGCGCCGTCGCGCAAGCCCTTGCGCAAGGCCACCAGCAGCGCGTTGGCGCGCGAGGTGATCTGCAGCGGTGCCGCGTCGCTCGGCAAGTCCTGCGGGCTCATGGCTCGCAAACCAGGCGCACCGGCGCGAAGCTGCGGCGGTGCTCGGGGCAGGGCCCGTGCTCGCGCAGCGCGCGCAGGTGCAGCGGCGTCGGGTAGCCCTTGTGGCCGTCGAAGCCGTAGGCCGGCCACTGCGCGTGCAGCGTCTGGCACCAGCGGTCGCGGTGCACCTTGGCGACGATGGACGCCGCCGCGATGGCCGCCACCGTGGCGTCGCCCTTCACGATGGCTTGCGCCGGCATCGGCAGCAGCGGCAGCCGGTTGCCGTCGACCAGCACGCGCGCCGGCGGCAGGCGCAGCTTGTCCACCGCGCGCTGCATCGCCAGCAGCGTGGCCTGCAGGATGTTGAGGCGGTCGATCTCCTGCGCGCTGGCCTCGGCGATGGCCACGCACAAGGCGTGCGCCATGATCTGGTCGTGCAGCCGCTCGCGCTGCAAGGCGGTCAGCGCCTTCGAGTCGCGCAGGCCGCGGATCGGGTGCTCGTCGTCGAGGATCACGGCGGCCGCCACCACCGGCCCGGCCAGCGGGCCGCGGCCGACCTCGTCGACGCCGGCCAGCAGGCCCGGCCGCGCGTCGCCCCAGGGCAGGCCCAGCTGCTCAGGCCGCCAGCGTCTGCGCGATGGCATCGGTGGCCAGCCGCGCCGTGTCGCGGCGCAGCTGGTGGTGAAGTTCTTCGAAGCGCTGCTGCAGCGCCTGCACGCGCGCCGGCTGGTCCAGCCAGGCGAACACGGCGTCGGCCAGCGCCGGCGGCGTGCACTCGTGCTGCAGCAGTTCGGGCACGACGAAGTCGCGGCACAGGATGTTGGGCAACCCCACCCAGGGCTGGTAGGCCATGCGCTTCATGAGGCGGTAGCTGATCGGGTGCAGCTTGTAGCCGATGACCATCGGCCGGCGGAACAGCGCCGCTTCCAGCGTGGCGGTGCCGCTGGCGATCAGCGTCACGTCGCAGGCGGCCAACGCCTGATGCGAGCCGCCGTCGGTCAGCTGCAGCGGCACGCCGTCGGCATGACGGGCGACCAGCGGCGCCACCAGCGCGCGCAGGCCCGGCGCCACCGGCAGCACGAAGCGCAGGCCCGGCCGCCGGCGGTGCATCAGCGCCGCGGCCTGCAGGAACGGCGGCGCGTCGTACTGGATCTCCGAGCGGCGGCTGCCCGGCAGCACGGCGATCAGCGTCTCGCCGTCGGCGACGCCCAGCGCCGCGCGCGCCGCGGCACGCGGCACCTGCAGCGGAATGGCATCGGCCAGCGGGTGGCCGACGAAGGTGGCCGCCACGCCGTGAGCGCGCAGCAGCTCGGGCTCGAACGGGAACAGGCACAGCACGTGGTCGCAGGCGGCGGCCAGCTGCTTGACGCGGCCGCCGCGCCAGGCCCAGATCGACGGGCAGACGAAGTGCACGGTCTTCAGGCCGCCAGCGCGCAGCCGCGCCTCCAGGCCGAGGTTGAAGTCGGGCGCGTCGACGCCGATGAAGGCCGCCGGCCGCTCGGCCAGCAGCCGCTGCCCCAGCGCGTCGCGGATGCGCTTGATGGCGCGGTAATGCCGAAGCACCTCGACGTAGCCGCGCACCGCCAGCGCGTCGCTCGGCCACCAGGCCTCGAAGCCGCGCGCGGCCATCTGCGGGCCGCCGATGCCAGCCGTCAGCAAATCGGGCCAGCGCTGCTTCAGCCCGCCCAGCAGCAGGCCGGCCAGCAGGTCGCCCGAGGCCTCGCCGGCCGCCATCGCCAAGCGCATGGGTTCAGCGCGCGATGCCGCGCTTGGAAGACGCCAGGAAGTCGAGCATCACCTGCACGTCGGCATCGCCGTCGGGCGTGCTGCCCTTGAGCGCCGCGATCTGCTGCACCGCCTGCTCCAGCGGCAGCCCGTCGCGGTACAGCAGCTTGTGCATGCGGCGGATCAGCGCCTGGCGGCCGTCGCTGAAGTCGCGCCGCTTGAGGCCGACGAGGTTCACCGCGCGCACCGCCAGCGGGTTGCCGTCGACGGTGAGGTAGGGCGGCACGTCGTGCGCCACGTGGGCCTGGAAGCCGACCATCGCGTGCGCGCCGACGTGCACGAACTGGATCAGCCCGCTGAGGCCGCCGATGGTGGCCCAGTCGCCCACGTGCACGTGGCCGGCCAGCGTGACGCCGTTGGCCAGCACGCAGTGGCTGCCCAGGCGCACGTCGTGCGCCACGTGCACGTAGGCCATGATCCAGTTGTCGCTGCCGACGCGGGTGACGCCGTCTTCCTTGAAGGTGCCGGTGTTGAAGGTGCAGAACTCGCGGATCGAGTTGCGGTCGCCGATCTCGAGCCGCGTCACCTCGCCGCCGTGCGAGATGTCCTGCGGCATCGCGCCGATGGAGTTGAACTGGAAGATGCGGTTGTCGCGGCCGATGGTGGTGCGGCCTTCGATCACGCAGTGCGCGCCCACCGTGGTGCCGGCGCCGATGCGCACCCCGGGCCCGATGATCGCGTAGGGCCCGACGGCGACGCCCTCGTCGAGCTCGGCGCGCGCGTCGACGACCGCGGTGGGGTGGATCTGCGCCATGGGCGCGTCAGTCGATCTGGCGCATCGTGCACATCAGCTCGGCCTCGGTCACCACGTCGGGGCCGACGAAGGCCTTGGTCTTGTACTTGTAGATGCCGGCGCGCGCTCGGTCGAGCTCGGCCTGCAGCACCATCTGGTCGCCGGGCTCCACCGGGCGCTTGAAGCGCGCGCCGTCGATGCCGACGAAGTACACGACCATGTTGTCGGTGATGTCCTGGCCGGCCGATTCGAACGACAGCAGCGCCGCCGTCTGCGCCAGCGCTTCGAGGATCAGCACGCCCGGCATCACCGGCCGCGCCGGGAAATGGCCGCTGAAGAAGGGCTCGTTGATGGTGACGTTCTTGATCGCCTTGAGCCGCTTGTCCTTCTCGAACTCGATCACGCGGTCGACCAGCAGAAAGGGGTAGCGGTGCGGCAGCCGCTTGAGGATCTTGTGGATGTCGAGCACGGCAGGGGCGGCGGTCATGGCTTGTTCTCCAGCGCGCGGATGCGGTCGCGCAGCGTGTGCAGCTGCTTGAGCGTGGCGGCGTTCTTTTCCCAGTTCGCATTGTCGTCGATGGGGAAGAAGCCGCTGTACGTGCCCGGCTTGCGGATCGAGCGCGAGACCACGGTGGCGGCGCTGATGTGCACGTGGTCGACGATCTCCAGGTGGCCCAGGATCATCGCGCTGCCGCCGGCCGTGCAATGGCGGCCGATGTGCGTGCTGCCGGCCACGCCGGTGCAGCCGGCCATCGCGGTGTGCGCGCCGATGCGGCAGTTGTGGCCGATCTGGATCAGGTTGTCGAGCTTGACGCCGTCTTCGATCACGGTGTCGTCGAGCGCGCCGCGGTCGATGCAGGTGTTGGCGCCGACCTCGACGTCGTCGCCGATCCACACCGCGCCGAGCTGCTCGATCTTCACCCACTGCCCTTGCGCGGCCGCGTCGGGCGCGAAGCCGAAGCCGTCGGCGCCGACCACCGCGCCCGGCAGCACGAGGCCGCGCGCGCCGATGCGGCAACCGCGCTCGAAGACCACGCGCGCGCCCAGGCGCGAGCCCGGGCCCACTTCGGCATCGGCGCCGACGAAGGCCTGCGCGCCGACCACCACGCCGGCGCCGATGCGCGCGCCGGCGCCGATGAAGGCCAGCGCGCCGATGCTGGCGCTGGCGTCGACGTGGGCGCCGGCCTCCACCACCGCGCTGGCATGCACGCCGGGCGCCGCGGGCGGCCGCAGCCGCGCCGCCCACCATTGCGTGAGCCGCGCAAAATACAGGTAAGGGTCGGCGGTGACGATGGCGGCGCCGCGTGCGGCCGCGGCGGCCTGGTGCTCGGGCCGCACCACCACGCAGGCGGCGCGGCTGGTGGCCAGCTGCGGCGCCAGCCGCGCCTGCGCCAGGAAGCTGATGTCGCGCGCGCCGGCGCGCTCCAGCGGCGCGATGCGCTCGACCGTCAGCGCGGGGTCGCCGAGCAGGCTGCCGCCGAGGGCGGCCACCAGTTCGGCCAGGCTGACCTGCACGGCGCGCGGCGGCGGCCCTAGCGGGCCGGGCCGGCGTTGAGCGCCTTGATGACCTTGTCGGTGATGTCGATGCGCGTGCTGGCGAACACCACCTCTTGCAGGATCACGTCGTACTTTTCCTGGTCGAAGATCTGCTTGATCACGCGGTTGGCGCGCTCGACCACGCTGGCCAGCTCTTCGTTCTTGCGCTGGTTCAGGTCTTCCTGGAACTCGCGGCGCTTGCGCTGCAGGTCGCGGTCTTGCTCGACCAGCTCGCGCTGGCGGCGCGTGCGCTCGGCCTCGGCCAGGGTGGGCGCGTCCTTGTCCAGCTTGTCGGCCGCGGCCTTGAGCTTGGCGGCCTGGTCGTTGAGTTCGCGGTCGCGCTTGCTGAACTCGGCCTCGAGCTTGGCCTGCGCGGCCTTGGCGGGGGAGGCTTCGCGCAGCACGCGCTCGCTGTTGACGTAGCCGATCTTCAGCTCTTGCGCCGTCGCCGTGGCCGAGATCGCGGCCAGCGCCAGCGAAGCGGCCAGGGTTTTGAGCTTCGAGGTCTTCATCAGAACGCGGTCCCGATCTGAAACTGGAAACGTTGGATTCTATCGTTGGGCTTGACCTTCACCGGCACGCCCCAGCTCAGCTTGAGCGGCCCCACCGGCGAGATCCAGCTCAGGCCGACGCCCACCGATGCGCGCAGGCTGCCGGCATCGATCTTCTCGCCTTCGCGCCAGACGTTGCCGGCGTCGGCGAAGGCGAAGATGCGCAGCGTCTTGTCGTTGCCGGTGCCGGGCACGGGGAAGTACAGCTCGGTGTTGAAGTTGAGCTTGCGCGCGCCGCCGATGAAGGCGCCGGTGGGGTCGATCACGCCGAGCGAGCTTTGCTCGAACACGCGCACGCTGCCCAGACCGCCGCCGTAGAAGTTCTTGAAGATCGGGAACGGCCGCCCGCCCAGGCCCTTGCCCAGGCCCAGCTCGGCGTTGAACATCAGCGACATCTTCCACGGCAGCGGCCAGTACTCCTGGTACTGCAGGTTGCTGCGCAGGTAGCGCACGTCGCCGGCCATGCCCCATTCGAGGTTGACGCGCTGGTAGCGGCCGGCGGTGGGCGCCAGCGCGCTGTCGCGCGCGTCGCGCGCCCAGCCCAAGGTGAGCGGCACCGAGAAGCTGTTGGCGCCGTAGGTCTCGCGGTACAGGAAGTAGCTGTTGGGGATGCCGGTGGAGGTGCCGATGCGCGTGCTCTCGGCGCCGATGCCGACGAACACGGTGTCGAAATCGGTCACCGGCACGCCGAAGCGCACCGAGGCGCCGGGCGTCGCAATCTGGTAGGTGTCGCCTTGCGCGTTGTACGGGCGGCTGGTGCGGTAGTAGAGGTCCAGCGCGCGCGAGATGCCGTCGACCGTGAAGTACGGGTCCACCGCGCTCAGCACCAGGGTGCGGTAGTACTTGCTGGTGTTGACCTCCACGCCCAGGTAGTTGCCCGAGCCGAAGACGTTGTCCTGCTTGACCGACAGCGTCAGGCCCAGCTTCTCGGCGTTGGAGTAGTTGGCGCCGATCAGCAGGTTGCCGGTGGGCTTCTCGCCGACGGTGACGGTCAGGTCCACCTGGTCGGGGGCGCCGGCCACCTCGTTGGTTTCGACGTTGACGTCCTTGAAATAGCCCAGGCGGTCGACGCGGTCGCGCGAGAGCTTGATGCGGTTGCCGTCGTACCACGACGATTCGAGCTGGCGGAACTCGCGCCGCACCACTTCGTCGCGCGTGCGGGTGTTGCCCGCCACGTCGACGCGGCGCACGTACACGCGGCGCTGCGGCTCGGCCACCAGCGTGATGGCGACCAGGCCCTTGGCGCGGTCGATCTCGGGGCGCGAGTCGACGCGCGCGAAGGCATAGCCGTAGGCGCCGAAGAGGTCGCCGAAGGCCTTGGTGGTCTCGGTGACGGCCTCGCCGCGGTAGGGCTCGCCGGGCTTGAGCCGCACCAGCGAGCGGAACTCGTCTTCCTTGCCCAGGTAGTCGCCCTCCAGCTTGATGCCGGTGACGGTGTAGGGCTGGCCCTCGCGGATGGAGATCGTGATCGAGATCTCCTGCTTGTCGGGCGAGATGGTGACCTGCGTCGACTCGACCGCGAACTCCAGGTAGCCGCGGTTGACGTAGTAGGCGCGCAGCGTTTCGAGGTCGGCGTTGAGCTTGGCGCGCGAATAACGGTCGGACTTGGTGTACCAGGTCAGCCAGCCGCCGGTGGTCAGGTCGAACAGGCCGAGCAGCGTGGACGGCGAGAAGGCCTTGGCGCCGACGATGCGGATGTCGCGGATGCGCGCGGCGTCGCCCTCGGTCATCGTGAAGGTCACGTTGACGCGGTTGCGCTCGATCGGCGTGACGGTCGTCACCACCTCGGCGCCGTAGAGGCTGCGCGACAGGTACTGGCGCTTGATCTCCTGCTCGGCGCGGTCGATCAGCGCGCGGTCGAAGGGCAGGCCTTCGCCGATGCCGGCTTCCTTCAGCGACTTGGTCAGCGGGTCCTTGTCGAACTCCTTCAGGCCGTCGAAAGTGACGGTGGCGATCACCGGGCGTTCGTCGACGATGACGACGGCGACGTCGCCTTCGATCTCGATGCGCACGTCCTTGAAGAGGCCCGTCGCGAACAGCGAGCGCAGCGCGATCGCGCCCTTCTCGTCGTTGTACGTGTCGCCGATGCGAAACGGCAGCGCGGCGAACACGGTGCCGGGGTCGGTGCGCTGCAGGCCCTCGACGCGGATGTCCTTGATGGTGAACGGTGTCACCGCGCGGGCGGCGGGCACGGCCAGCACGGCCAGGGTGACGGCGGCGACCAGGCTGCGCGCCGGAGCGATCGGGAATGCGGGGAACATGAGGCGGTCAGTGCAGGCCCAGCAAGCGGGCCACGTCGTTGAACAGGGCCACCGACATCATCATCAACAGCAGCGCGATGCCGCCTCGTTGCAGACGCGCCAGCCAGAGATCGGAGACCGGACGGCCGGTCAGCCCTTCGAAAGCATAGTACATCAGGTGCCCGCCATCGAGCATGGGCAGCGGCAGCAGGTTCAGCACGCCCAGGCTGACGCTGACCAGCGCCAGGAAGGCGAGGTAGTAGCTCAGGCCCTGCTGCACCGATTGGCCGGCGTAGTCGGCGATGGTCAGCGGCCCGCTGAGGTTCTTGATCGAGGCCTCGCCGATCAGCATGCGGCCCAGCATGCGCAGCGTCAGCGCCGAGACTTCCCAGGTGCGCTGCGCGCCCAGCGCCAGCGCTTCCAGCGGGCCCTGGCGCACGGTCACCATCTCGGGCGGCGGGCCGACGAAGGCATCGATGCGGCCGAACTCGCGCCCGCCTTCGTTCACCGCGCGCGGCTGCACCGGCAGCTCCAGCACCTGGCCGTCGCGCTCGATGCGCCAGCGCTGCACGGCGGCGCTGCCCTTGGCCACCGACTTCATGATGCGCTCGCGCACGCTGAAGGCGTCGGCCACCGGCAGCGCGTCGATGGCCAGCACGCGGTCGCCCTTGCGCAGCCCGGCGGCGGCGGCCGGGCCGCCGATCTTCACCTCGCCCATCACCGGCTCGCTGTAGGCCGGGCCGAGGCCGATGGCCTTCATCGTCGAGGCGTCGACCTCGCGCGTGGCAAGCTGGCTCAAGTCGATGCGCGTGCGGCGCTGGCTGTGGCCCTGGGCGTCGCTGAGCATCAGGTACAGCGGCTCGCCCGACAGCGCGGCCTGCGTGATCTGCCAGCGCAGGTCGGTCATCGAGGCGACGTCGCGCCAGTCTTCGCCGTCGGCCGAGACCGAGCGCACCCAGTCGCCCGCCTTGACGCCGGCGGCCTCCAGCAGGCTGGCCGGCGCCGGCGTCGACAGCACGGCCTTGGGCTCGACGACGCCGTAGACATGCGCCGCCGCGTACAGCAGCACGGCCAGCAGCAGGTTGGCCAGCGGCCCGGCCGAGACGATTGCCGCGCGCGCCCACAGCGGCTTGCGGTTGAAGGCCTGGTCGCGCTCTTCGGGGCGCACCTCGCCTTCGCGCTCGTCCAGCATGCGCACGTAGCCGCCCAGCGGCAGCGCGCAGACCACGAACTCGGTCGACTCGCGGTCTTTCTGGCGCCGCCACAGCACGCGCCCGAAGCCGACCGAAAAGCGCAGCACCTTGACGCCGCAGGCCACGGCCACGCGGTAGTGGCCGTACTCGTGCACCACGATCAGCACACCCAGCGTCAACAGGAAAGCAAGAACGGTCGTGATCACAGGGCCAACTCCTCGGCATGGCGTGCCGCTTCGACGCGCGCGCGGCGATCCAGTTCCAGCAGATCGGCCAGCGCGCGCGGTGCCGCCGGCGGCGTGATGCGTTCCAGCGTGCGGCAGTTCACCGCATGGATCGCCGTGAAGCCGATGCGCCGATCGAGAAAGGCCTGCACCGCCACTTCGTTGGCGGCGTTGAGCACCGCGCTCGTGCCCTCGCTCGCGCGCAGGCAGTCGTAGGCCAGTTGCAGCCCGGGAAAGCGCTGCAGGTCCATGGGCTCGAAGCTGAGGCCGGCCAGCGCCGTGAAGTCCAGCCGCGCGGCGCCCGACTCGATGCGCTGCGGGAACGACAGCCCGTAGGCGATGGGCACGCGCATGTCGGGCGTGCCGAGCTGCGCCAGCACCGAGGCGTCGCGGCAGACCACCATCGAGTGCACGATGCTCTGCGGATGCAGCACGACGCGGATGCGCTCGGGCGGCAGCTCGAACAGCCAGTGCGCCTCGATCACCTCCAGCGCCTTGTTCATCATGGTCGCCGAGTCGACCGAGATCTTGCGCCCCATCACCCAGTTGGGGTGCGCGCAGGCCTCGTCGGGCGTCACGGCGGCAAGCGTGGCCGGGTCGCGGCGGCGGAACGGCCCGCCCGAGGCGGTGAGCACGATGTGGTCGATGTGCGCGGCCCAGCGGCTGCGGTCTTCGGGCAGGCACTGGAAGATGGCCGAGTGCTCGCTGTCGATGGGCAGCAGCGTCGCGCCGCCTTCGCGCACGGCCTGCATGAAGAGCGCGCCGCCGACCACCAGCGCTTCCTTGTTGGCCAGCAGCAGCCGCTTGCCCGCGCGCGCGGCGGCGATGCACGGCGCCAAGCCGGCGGCGCCGACGATGGCGGCCATCACCGCGTCGACCTCGGGGTGCGCCGCCAGCTCGGCCAGCGCGCCCTCGCCGGCCAGCACCTCGCTGCGCAGGCCTTCGGCGGCCAGCGCCTGCCGCAGCTGGCGCGCCGGCGCGTCGCCGGGCACGGCGACGAAGCGCGGCCGCCACTGCCGGCATTGCGCCAGCAGCTCGTCGAGCCGTTGCTTGCCGCTGAGCGCGAAGACCTCGAAGCGGTCCGGATGGCGGCCGATCACGTCCAGCGTGCTGCTGCCGACCGAGCCGGTGGACCCCAGGATCGCGATGCGTTGCAGCCGAGTCATGCGTACGGCGCCCTTCAAAGCGTGACGAAGGCCAGCGCCAGCGGGAACACCGGCAGCAGCGCGTCCACGCGGTCGAGCACGCCGCCGTGGCCGGGCAGCAGGTTCGAGCTGTCCTTGGCGCCGGCGGCGCGCTTGACCAGCGATTCGATCAGGTCGCCGACCACGCTCATCGCCGCCAGCGCCAGCAAGGCCAACGCGCCAGGCCACTGGCCGAGGCGGTCGAACAAGGCGCCGAACAGGCTGCGGCTGTCGGCGCCGCCGCCGGCTTCGACGGCCGTCCACGCGAAGGCCAGCAGCAGCACGCCGGCCATGCCGCTCCACACGCCTTCCCAGCTCTTGCCGGGGCTGATGCTCGGCGCCAGCTTGCGCCGGCCGAAGGCGCGGCCGCCGAAGTAGGCCGCGATGTCGGCCATCCACACCAGGCACAGCACCGAGAGGATGAAGTTGATGCCGATGGCGCGCGCCTGCGCCAGCGCCAGCCAGCCGGCCCACAGCAAGGCCAGGCCGAGCGCCAGCCGTAGGCCCTTGGGCAGCGCCGGCCAGGCCGGCGGACCGGCGCGCAGCGCCGCCACGCCGCCCAGCACCCACACGGCCGCGGCCAGCCACCACACTGGGCGCGGCGCATCGCTCGCCCAGCCGGCGGCCAGCGCCGCCAGGCAGGCAACAGCTAACAGCAGACCCGAGGCCACCGCGGCGGCGCCCGCGAAGCCGTTGAGGCGCGCCCATTCCCAGCCGGCGGCGCCGATCATCAGCAGCGTGACCAGCGCAAACGGCCAGGCGCGCGCGGCGAACAGCGCCGGCAGCAGGATGGCCAGCAGCACCAGGGCCGTGATGATGCGCTGGCGCAGCACCGCTGAAGACTCAGGCGCCTTGCGGCACGCCCTCGGGCGCGCTGCGCACGCCGCCGAAGCGGCGGTCGCGCCCCGCGTAGGCCGCCAGCGCCGCGTCGACCTCGGCGGCGCCGAAGTCGGGCCACAGGCAGTTGCTGAAGTACAGCTCGGCATAGGCCGTCTGCCACAGCAGGAAGTTGCTGACGCGCATCTCGCCGCCGGTGCGGATGAAGAGGTCGGGGTCGGGCGCGAAAGCCAGCGCCATGCGCTGCGCGAGCGCCGCCTCGTCGATCTGCGCGGGCGCCAGGCCGTCGGCCACGGCGCGCTGGCAGGCCTGCACCACGTCCCAGCGGCCGCCGTAGTTGAAGGCCACCGAGAGCTGGATGCGCGTGTTGGCCGCGGTGCCGGCCTCGGCTTCGTCCCAGGCGGCGCGCAGCTTGTCGGAGACGCCGGCGCGGTCGCCGACGATGCGGATGCGCACGCCCTCGGCGGCCAGCTTCTTCAGATATTTGGCGACGCCGATCAGCACCAGGTTCATCAGCCCCGAGACTTCTTCGTCGGGGCGCTTCCAGTTCTCCGACGAGAAGGCGAACACGGTCAGGTACTGCACGCCGCGCGCGGCGAAGACGTCGATCACGCGCAGCAGCGTCTCCATGCCCTGCTCGTGGCCGAAGAAGCGCGGCATGAAGCGGCGCTTGGCCCAGCGGCCGTTGCCGTCCATCACGATGGCCACGTGGCGTGGCACCGTGGCGTGCGCGGAGTTCGCTGCCGGCATGGATGCGAAAGGCGGGAGAGGCGAGAAAGGCGGGAGAAGCGAGCGCGGGAACGGGTCGTCGGCGGCCTCAGACGGCCATGACCTCGGCTTCCTTGGCGTGCACCAGGCGGTCGATCTCGGCGATCGTGCGGTCGGTGAGGCGCTGCACCTCGTCCTGCGCACGGCGCTCGTCGTCCTCGGACACGGCCTTGTCCTTGAGCAGCTTCTTCAGGTGCTCGTTAGCGTCGCGGCGGATCGAGCGGGCGGCGATCTTCGCTTCCTCGCCGGTGTGGCGCACGACCTTGGTCAGGTCCTTGCGGCGCTCTTCGGTCAGTGCCGGCATCGGCACGCGCAGCAGGTCGCCCTGCGCCGCGGGGTTGAGGCCGAGGTCGGACTCGCGGATCGCCTTCTCGATCTTGCTGCCCATGCCCTTTTCCCAGGGCTGCACGCTGATCGTGCGCGCATCGAGCAGCGTGACGTTGGCCACCTGGCTGATCGGCACCATCGAGCCGTAGTAGTCGACGTGCACCTGGTCCAGGATGCCGGGGTGGGCGCGGCCGGTGCGGATCTTCTGCAGCTCGGCCTTCATGGCTTCGACCGACTTGCCCATCTTCTGCTCGGCGGTCTTCTTGATCTCGGGGATGGTGGTCGTCATCGTCGATGCGCCTTTTTACACATGCACCAGGGTGCCTTCGTCCTCGCCCTGCACCACGCGCTTGAGCGCGCCGGGCTTGAAGATGGAGAAGACCTTGATCGGCAGCTTCTGGTCGCGGCACAGCGCGAAGGCGGTGGCGTCCATCACCTGCAGGTTGCGCGCGATGGCCTCGTCGAAGCCGATGCGCGCGTAGCGCGTGGCCGTGGGGTCCTTGTTGGGGTCGGCGCTGTAGACGCCGTCGACCTTGGTCGCCTTCAGCACGATCTCGGCGCCGACCTCGGCGCCGCGCAGCGCGGCGGCGGTGTCGGTGGTGAAGAAGGGGTTGCCGGTGCCGGCGGCAAACACCACCACCTTGCCTTCTTCCAGGTACTGCAGCGCCTTGGGCCGCACGTAGGGCTCGACCACCTGGTCGATCGAGATCGCCGACATCACGCGCGCCGTCATGCCCTCTTGCCGCATGGTGTCGGCCAGCGCCAGCGCGTTCATCACGGTGGCCAGCATGCCCATGTAGTCGGCGGTGGCGCGGTCCATGCCCACCGAGCCGCCGGCCACGCCGCGGAAGATGTTGCCGCCACCGATGACGACGGCGACCTCGCAGCCGAGCTGCGTCACCTCCTGCACTTCACGCACCATGCGCACGATGGTGGCGCGGTTGATGCCGTAGGCATCGTCGCCCATCAGGGCTTCGCCAGACAACTTGAGCAGGATGCGCTTGTAGGCCGGCATTCGGCGGGGCTCCGTTCGCGAGGGGTCGTCGAGTGTAAGGCGCCGGGACCGGCAGGCCCCGGCGCGGGCGGCCAGCGGCTGGCGCCTACTGGCCCTTGGCGGCGGCGACCTGGGCCGCCACTTCGGCCGCGAAGTCGTCGGTCTTCTTCTCGATGCCTTCGCCCACCACGTACAGCGTGAAGCCCTTCACCGTGGTGTTGGCCGCCTTCAGGTGCTGGCCGACGGTCTGCTTGCCGTCGGCGGCCTTGACGAAGACCTGGTCGAGCAGGCTCACTTCCTTGAGGAACTTCTGCACCGAGCCGTCGACGCGCTTGGCGACGATCTCGGCCGACTGCGTCGGCTTGCCGGCGGCGACGGCCGCGGCCGCATCCTCGGCGGCCTTCTCGGCGGCGATCTTGCGCTCCTTCTCGACCAGCTCGGCCGGCACCTCGGCCGACGACAGCGCCGCCGGCTTCATCGCCGCGACGTGCATCGCCACGTCCTTGGCCGCCGTGGCGTCGCCCTCGAACTCGACGATCACGCCGATGCGCGTGCCGTGCAGGTAATGCGCCAGCGCCTGGCCGCCGTCGTAGCGCTTGAAGCGGCGGATCGACAGGTTCTCGCCGATCTTGCCGATCAGGCCCTTGCGCACGTCTTCCAGCGTCGGGCCGAAGCCGTCCTGCTGGTACGGCAGCGCCGACAGCGCGGCCACGTCGGCCGGGTTCTTCTGCGCCACCAGCTCGGCGGCGGCCTTGGCGAAGGCCAGGAACGAATCGTTCTTGGAGACGAAGTCGGTCTCGCAGTTGATCTCGATCAGCGCGCCGGTGCGGCCGGCCACCGAGGCGGCGACCACGCCCTCGGCGGTGATGCGCGCGGCGGCCTTGCCGGCCTTGTTGCCGAGCTTGACGCGCAGGATTTCCTCGGCGCGCTCCATCTGGCCGTCGGCCTCGGTCAGCGCCTTCTTGCACTCCATCATCGGGGCGTCGGTCTTGGCGCGAAGTTCGGCCACCATGCTTGCGGTGATTGCTGCCATTGCAGGTTCTCCGGTGTTCAAAGGCCGGCGCCGCCGCGCGTGCGGCGGCGTGCCGGCCTGGGTGTGAGAGGGTTTTCAGCGCGGCCTCGAAACGAGGCCGCCGGCCAGCGCGGCCCCGATCAGGCCTCTTCGCGGACTTCGACGAACTCGTCGCTGCCGCCGGCGGCCGCCTGCACCACGTCGGCCGCGGCGTTGGCCTTGCCTTCGAGCACGGCGTCGGCCACCGCGCGGGCGTACAGCGCGACCGCCTTGGCCGAGTCGTCATTGCCGGGAATCACGTAGTCGATGCCCACCGGCGAGTGGTTGGTGTCGACGACGCCGATCACCGGAATGCCCAGCTTCTTGGCTTCGGACACGGCGATCTTGTGGTAGCCGACGTCGATCACGAACATCGCGTCGGGCAGCGCGCCCATGTCCTGGATGCCGCCGATGTCCTTTTCCAGCTTGCCGAGTTCACGGTCGAACAGCAGCGCTTCCTTCTTGATCATCTGCTCGGTGCCGGCTTCCTTGGTGGCCTGCATCTCCTTGAGCTTCTTCAGGCTGCCCTTGACCGTCTTGAAGTTGGTCAGCATGCCGCCGAGCCAGCGCTGGTCGACGTAGGGCATGCCGGCGCGCTGGGCTTCCAGCGCGATGACCTCGCGCGCCTGGCGCTTGGTGCCGATCATCAGGATGGTGCCGCGGCGGGCGCTGAGCTGGCGGATGAACTTCATCGCCTCGTTGAAGAGCGGCTGCGTCTTCTCGAGGTTGATGATGTGGATCTTGTTGCGATGGCCGTAGATGAAGGGGGCCATCTTGGGGTTCCAGAAGCGCGTCTGGTGACCGAAATGGACACCCGCTTCCAGCATTTCACGCATGGAGACAGACATGGAAACTCCGAAGGTTGGTTCTAGAATCCCGGCGCCAATCGACACCGTTGTTGCAACGGGATCGACACCTTGAGAAGCCGGGCTTCGCGACTCGCGGACCGCCGCCGGTGAAGGACGACGGTCCGCTGTGGTGTTCGCCACCGGGCATTCGAGGCGCCTCACGACACCTTGCCCGAAGACAAACCCGATGAGTTTAGCACGCGCGGATCAGGCCGATCCGCTTCCCGACCTGTGGGCCGCCCGCGGCGCCGTCGTGTCGGCCGCCGCCGGTGCCGCCGCCAGTGCCGCCGACTTGCTGGCCGAGAGCCTTCGCGCCGCCGAGAGCGCCGCCTGCGCCCACGCCTTCATCCGCCGCTTCGACGCCGCGGCGCGCGCCACGGCGGCGGCCGTCGACGCCCAGCGCGCGCAAGGCGCGCCGCTGCCGCCGCTGGCGGGGCTGGCGGTGTCGGTCAAGGACTTGTTCGACGTGGCCGGCCAGCCCAGCACCGCCGGCTCGGCGGCGCTGGCCGATGCGCCGGCGGCCACCGCCGACAGCCCCGCCGTCGCACGCTTGCGCCGCGCCGGCGCGGCGCTGGTCGGCCACACCAACCTGTCGGAGTTCGCGTTCTCCGGCGTCGGCATCAACCCGCACCACGGCACGCCGGCCAACGCCGCCACGCTGGCGCTGGACCCGGCGACGCCGCGCGTGCCCGGCGGCTCGACCTCGGGCGGCGCCACCTCGGTGGCCGCCGGCGCGGCCTGGGCGGCGCTGGGCTCGGACACCGGCGGCTCGATCCGCATCCCGGCCGCGCTGCAAGGCCTGGTCGGCTTCAAGAACACGCAAAGCCTGACGCCGCTGGCCGGCTGCATCCCGCTGTCGAGCACGCTGGACACGGCTTGCGCGATCACCCGCTCGGTGCGCGACGCGGTGCTGCTGCACGAGGTGCTGGCCGATCGCAGCTGCACGCTGACGCCGCGCCCGCCGCGGCTGCTGCGCCTGGCGGTGCCGACGACGCTGATGCTCGACGAGCTGGAGCCCGCCGTGGCCCGCGCCTTCGAAGGCGCGTTGCAAGCGCTGCGCGCGGCCGGCGCGATCGTCGACGAACTTCCCTTGCCGGCGCTGGCGCGGCTGGCCGCCATCAACGCCCAGGGCGGCTTCAGCGCCGCCGAGAGCTGGGCCTGGCACCGCCGGCTGCTGGCCGAGCGCGGCGATCGCTACGACCCGCGCGTGGCCTTGCGCATCCGCCGCGGCGAGGCGATGAGCGCGGCCGACTACCTCGACCTGATCGCCGCTCGCCGCGCCTGGACCGCCGAGGTGCAGGCCGTCACCGCCGGCTACGACGCGCTGCTGTCGCCCACCGTGCCGATGGTGGCGCCGCCGCTGGCGCCGCTGCTGCAAAGCGACGAGGCGTTCTTCGCGGCTAACGCCAGGTTGCTGCGCAACCCGGCGGCGGTGAACTTCTTCGACGGCTGCGCCTTGTCGCTGCCCTGCCAGGCCGCCGGCGAGCTGCCCGTCGGGCTGATGGTGTGGGCCGAAGCGCTGGCCGACGACCGCGTGCTGGCCGTCTCGCTGGCCATCGAGCAGACCTTGGCCGCCGGCCGCGCGGAGCGCTGACTTGCGCGTCGCGGTGATCGGCGCCGGCATCGTCGGCGTCACGACGGCCTACGAACTGGCCGCCGACGGGCACGAGGTCTCGGTCTTCGAGCGCCGCGCCGCGGTGGCCACCGAGACCAGCTTCGCCAACGCCGGCGTGCTGGCGCCGGGCTACGTCACGCCCTGGGCGGCGCCGGGCATGCCGCGCAAGGTGCTGTCGCAACTGTTCGACCGCCACGCCGCGGTGCGCCTGGGCGGCTGGGACAGCCTGCGCCTGCTGCCGTGGATGTGGCGCTGGTGGCGCGCCTGCCAGCCCGAGGTCTACCGCCGCAACCGCGGCGCGATGCAGGCGCTGGCGCACTACAGCCGGCAGCGCCTGCAGACGCTGGCCGATGCTTTGCGGCTGGACTTCGAGCAGGCCAGCGGCTACCTCGTGCTGTTGCGCGGCAAGCCCGAGTTGAAGGCCGCGCGCACCAGCCTGGAAGTGCTGAAGGAACTGGGCGTGCCGTACCGCCTGGTCGACGGCGACGAGGCGCGCCGCGTCGAGCCGGGGCTGAACCCGCAGCAGCCGCTGGCCGGCGCCATCCACCTCGCGCAGGACGGCGTCGGTAACTGCCGCCAGTTCGCGCAGTTGCTGCGGGCCGAAGCGCAGAAGCTGCAGGCGCGCTTCCGGTTCGAGCACGAGGTGCTGCAACTGCGCCCCGGCCCGCGGCCGCAGCTGAGCTGGCGCCACGGCGGGCGCAGCGGCGAGGACGCCTTCGACGCCGTGGTCGTCTGCGCCGGCGTGGAGGCCAACGCCGTGCTGCGCGACTGCGGCCTGCAACTGCCGCTGGCGCCGGTGCACGGCTACTCGATCACCGCGACGCTGCGGCCGGTCGAAGGCCATGTGGTGGGCCCGCGCTCGGCCGTGATGGACGAGGCCTACAAGGTGGCCTTGTCGCGCCTGGGCCAGCGCCTGCGCGTGGCCGGCAGCGCCGAGCTGGGCGGGCCGCTGGCGCGCATCAGCCCGGCGCCGGTGGCCACGCTGTACCGCGTGCTGGACGACTGGTTTCCCGGCGCCGTGCTGACGCGCGACGCGCAGCTCTGGAAAGGCGCGCGGCCGATGCTGCCCGACGGCCCGCCGGTGCTGGGCGCCAGCGGGGCCGACGGCGTGTGGCTGAACCTCGGCCACGGCTCCAGCGGCTGGGCCTTGTCGTGCGGCTCGGCGCGCGTGCTGGCCGACCTGCTGGCGGGCCGCGAGGCGGGCATCGACCTGGCGCCGCTCGGCCTGCAGCGCCTGCGCGGCTGACGGGCATACTGGGCCTTGCCATGGCCCCTGCCCTTGCTCCCGACCTTGCTCTCGACCTTGCGCTCGGCCTTGCCCCGTCCACGCCGGGCCCCTGGCGCGTGTTCGCATCGCCCGCGCCCTGGCCTTTGCACGACAGCGCCGGCACCCGCGCGCACGAGGCGGCGGCCTTGGCCGCGACGGCGCCGCATGCGCTGATGGCGCGCGCCGGACTGGCCGTCGCCCGCCTGGCCTTGGCGTTGGCACCGCAGGCACGTTCGGTCACCGTGCTGGCCGGCCCCGGCAACAACGGCGGCGACGGCTTGATCGCCGCCGGCCACCTGCAGCGCCAAGGCCTGCGCGTGCGCGTGCTGCACCTGGCCGATCGCGCTCGGCTGCCGGCCGATGCCGCCGACGCGCTGCAACAGGCGCTGGCCGCCGGCGTGACGATCGTCACCGAGCTAACTAACGATCTGCACGGCGCCGATCTACTGATCGACGCGCTGCTCGGCCTGGGCAGCACGCGCGCGCCGCAAGGCGCGCTGGCGCAGGCCATCGCGGCCGCCAACGCCAGCGGCCGGCCGCTGCTGGCGGTCGACCTGCCCTCGGGCCTGGACGTGCAGACCGGCTGCCGGCTGGGCACCGCGGCCATCCGCGCCGACTGGACCTTGAGCCTGCTGACGCTCAAGCCCGGCCTCTTCACCGCCGAGGGGCGCGACGCGGCCGGCGAGGTCTGGTTCGACGACCTGCAAGCCGGCGCCGCACCCGCGCCCACGGCCTGGCTCGGCGCGCATGGCGCGCCGCCGGCGCCGGGCTTCGCGCCGCGCCGCCACGCGCAGCACAAGGGCAGCTTCGGCGACGTGGTCGTCGTCGGCGGCGCCGCCGGCATGCAGGGCGCCGCGTGGCTGGCGGCCCGTGCGGCGCTGACGGCCGGCGCCGGCCGCGTCTACCTGAGCCCCTTGAGCCCGGCCATCCCGCTGCCGACGCTGCCGGAGCTGATGCAGCGCCCCGAAGCCTGGGCCGACGAGCCGGCGCGGCTGCGCCGCAGCACGGTGGTCTGCGGCTGCGGCGGCGGCGACGCCGTGGCCGCCGTGCTGCCGCCGCTGCTGCGCCACGCCGGCCGCCTGCTGCTGGATGCCGACGCGCTGAACGCCATCGCGCGCGATGCGTCGTTGATGGAACTGCTGGCCGCGCGCGGCCGGCGCGGCGATGGCACGGTGCTGACGCCGCATCCGCTGGAAGCCGCGCGGCTGCAAGGCACGACGGCCGCCGCGGTGCAGGCCGACCGGCTCGGTAGCGCGCAGGCGCTGGCCCGGCGCAGCGGCGCCGTGGTGCTGCTGAAAGGCTCGGGCACCGTGATCGCCGATGCCGCGCGCGCGCCGTGGATCAACGCCAGCGGCAACGCCGCGCTGGCCGCGCCGGGCAGCGGCGACGTGCTGGCCGGCTGGCTGGGCGGCCTGTGGGCGCAGCAGGCCGAAGCCGCCGAAGTCGCCTGGTGGGCCGCCCGCGCCGCCTGCTGGCTGCACGGCCATGCCGCCGACCGCCACCTGGCACGCTCGCCGGCCGCCTGCCTGCCGCTGCGCGCCGGCGACCTGATCGACGCGATGGCGCAGGCCGCCCAGCTAACGCGTTAGCCGCATCAACGGCGGCTGCGCCGCTTGGTGCCGGGCGCGCCGGCCGGCGCGGCGGCGCTGCCGCTCTTGCGGCTGCCCTTGTCGTTGTTCTTGCCGGCCTTGTTGCCCTTGCCGCCTTTGCCGGCCTTGCCGCCGGCACCCGTCTTCGCCAGCCGCTCGCGGCTGGCCTCCTTGGCCTGGCGGTCGGCGCTGCGCAGGTTGCCCAGCTCGTCCACCGCCGAGGCCGGCGGCCGCCCCTTGTCGGGCCGGCCCTGGGCCAGCAGGCGCTCGCCCTCGCCGTCGCGCACCAGGCGGAAGTCGATGCGCCGCGCGTCCAGGTCGACGCGGCTCACCTGCACCTGCACGCGCGCGCCGACGGCGTAGCGCACGCCGGTGCGCTCGCCGCGCAGTTCCTGCCGCGCTTCGTCGAAGCGGTAGTACTCGCCGCCCAGCTCGGTGATGTGCACCAGGCCTTCGACGTACAGCTCGTCGAGCGTGACGAAGAGGCCGAAGCTCGTCACCGCGCTGACGGTGCCGCTGAACTGCTCGCCCAGGCGCTCGCGCATGTAGCGGCACTTCAGCCAGGCCTCGACGTCGCGCGTGGCCTCGTCGGCGCGGCGTTCGTTGGCGCTGCAATGCGCGCCGGCCGCTTCCCACAGCGCCATCTCCTGCGACATCGGCTTGACCTGGCGCGGCGCCACCGCCTTGCCGCCGCGCCGCAGCTCGGGCGTGCGCGTCTTCGGGCTCGGCACCAGGTGGTACTTGCGGCCGCCCAGCAGCGCCTTGATCACGCGGTGCACCAGCAGGTCGGGGTAGCGCCGGATCGGGCTGGTGAAGTGCGTGTAGGCCTCGTAGGCCAGGCCGAAGTGGCCGCTGTTGTGCACCGTGTAGATGGCCTGCTGCATCGAGCGCAGCAGCATCATGTGGATCTGCGCCGCGTCGGGCCGCTCCTGCGTGGCCTTGGCGATGGCGGCCATCTCCAGCGGCGTCGGGTCGTTGCTGAGGTGCAGGCCGAGGCCCAGTGCGCGCAGGTAACTCTGCAGCGTGACGCGCTTTTCCGGCGTCGGCCCCTCGTGCACGCGGAACAGCGCCGCGTGCGACTGCGCGCTGATGAAGTCGGCCGCGCAGACGTTGGCGGCCAGCATTGCCTCTTCGATCAGGCGGTGCGCGTCGGTGCGCGTGCGCGGCACGATCTTCTCGATGCGGCCCTGCTCGTCGCAGACGATCTGCGTCTCCACGGTGTCGAAGTCCATCGCGCCGCGCACGTTGCGCTGCTTGAGCAGCGCGCGATACACCTCGTGCAGGTGCAGCAGGTGCGGCAGCAAGTCGGCGCGGCGCTCGGCCTCGGGGCCGCGGGTGTTGCCCAGCACCGCGGCCACCTCGGTGTAGGTGAGCCGCGCGTGCGAGCAGATCACCGCCGGGTAGAACTGGTAGGCGTCGATGCGGCCGTCGTCGGCGACGATCAGGTCGCACACCATCGTCAGGCGCTCGACGTCGGGGTTCAGCGAGCACAGGCCGTTGGACAGCTTCTCCGGCAGCATCGGGATCACGCGGCGCGGGAAGTACACCGAGGTGGCGCGCTCGTAGGCGTCCTCGTCGATCGGCTCGCCGGGCTTGACGTAGTGGCTGACGTCGGCAATGGCCACCAGCAGCCGCCAGCCGCTGAACGCCGTCTTGCCGCGGCCGCGCTTGTAGGGCTCGCAGTAGACGGCGTCGTCGAAGTCGCGCGCGTCCTCGCCGTCGATGGTGACCAGCGGCACGTCGGTGAGGTCGACGCGCTGCTTGCGGTCGACGGCGCGGATGCGCTCGGGCAGCGCCGCCGCCTGCGCCAGCGTCTCGGGCGAGAAGCGGTGCGGCACCTCGTACTTGCGCACCGCGATCTCGATTTCCATGCCGGCGTCGTCGATGTCGCCCAGCACTTCCAGCACGCGGCCCACCGGCTTGCTGTGCAGCGAAGGCGGCTCGGTCAGCTCCACCGCCACCACCTGGCCGGCGGCCGCGGTGGCGGTGGCGTTCTTGGGGATCAGGATGTCGTGTCCATAACGCCGATCTTCGGGGGCCACGACCCACTGCCCGCCTTCGAGCAGCAGCCGGCCGATGATGGGCGTCTTGCGGCGCTCCAGGATATCGAGCACGCGGCCTTCGGGCCGGCCCTTGCGGTCGAAGCGCAGCACGCGCACGCGCACGCGGTCGCGGTGCATGACGGCGCGCATCTCCTCGGGCGACAGGTAGATGGGGCCGTCGCCGTCGTCGCGCCAGACGAAGCCGTGGCCGTCGCGATGGCCTTCGACCTGGCCTTCCACTTCGCTGAGGATTCCGAGCGATGTGCTTGTGGTGTTCTTTTCTTTGATGATATAGTCCTTAGTTCCTGAAAGCCCAGGTGGCGGAATTGGTAGACGCACTAGTTTCAGGTACTAGCGCTGAGAGGCGTGGAGGTTCGAGTCCTCTCCTGGGCACCAGTCAACGGATGGAAGAAGCGGATAGAAGAGCGGGCCGACCTTGTCGGCCCTTTTCTTTTTCAGATCTCGAATTTGCGAGACAGGCCTTCGGGGCGCAGATTGTCGTAGTCCTCGAACGGCTGGTGGATCCACGGGCTGGTGGGCAGCAGTTCGCAGTAGTAGTCGGGCACGTAGGTCGACACGCCTTTCACCCATAGCACGGCGGCGCGCAGCTCGCTGATGGCGGGCATGCCGCGCAGCCGGTCGACCACGGCGCGCAGCGTGATGCCGGTGTCGGCCAGGTCGTCGACCAGCAGCACCCGGCCGGCCAGTTCGCCCTTGGGCATGGTGATGTACTTGGCCATGTCCAGCCGGCCCTGGATGGTGCCGGCCTCGGCGCGGTACGAGCTGGTCGACATGATGGCCAGCGGCTTGTCGAACACCCGCGAGATGATGTCGCCCGGGCGCATGCCACCGCGCGCCAGGCACAGGATCTGGTCGAATTCCCAGCCCGAGTGATGCACCTTGAGCGCCAGGCGCTCGATCAACAGGTGGTACTCGTCCCAGGACACGTACAGGTGCTTGCCGTCGTCGGTGAGCATGGGGTTCCTCGTTTCGGGGGAAGGTCAGGGCCGGTTCAAAACCGAATCAGGGCCGGAAAGGATGGCGCAGCAGGATGGTGTGCACGCGGTCGGGGCCGGTGGACACCATGTCGATCGGCGCGCCGGCGAGTTGCTGCACGCGTTCCAGGTAACGTCGCGCGTTGGCCGGCAGCTGCTCCCAGTTGGTCAGCCCGGCGGTCGTCTCGGTCCAGCCCGGCAGCGTTTCGTAGACCGGCTCGCAGGCGTCGATCTCGTCGGCGTCGAGCGGCAGGATGTCCAGCGACTGGTTGCCCAGGCGGTAGCCGACGCAGATCTTGATCTCGGCCAGCCCGTCGAGCACGTCGAGCTTGGTGATGCACAGCCCCGAGACGCCGTTGATGATGATCGCGCGCTTGAGCGCCGCCGCGTCCAGCCAGCCGCAGCGCCGCGCGCGCCCGGTGACGGTGCCGCGCTCCTGGCCCACGCTGCTGAGGTGGTGGCCCACGCTGCCGGGCTCGTCGATCGGCAGCTCGGTCGGGAACGGCCCGCCGCCCACGCGCGTGGTGTAGGCCTTGGTGATGCCCAGGATGTAGTGCAGCATGCCCGGCCCGACGCCGGCGCCGGCGGCCGCGTTGCCGGCCACGCAGTTGCTGGAGGTGACGAACGGGTAGGTGCCGTGGTCGATGTCGAGCAGCGTGCCCTGCGCGCCTTCGAACAGCAGGTTGGCGCCGTTCAGGTGCGCGTTGTGGATGCGGTAGCCGACGTCGGTCATCAGCGGGCGCAGCGCGTCGGCGGCGCGCAAGGCGCCGTCCAGCACGGCCTGCGCGTCGACGGCCGGCGCGCCCAGCGCCGCCAGCTCGCGGCCGTGGTGGGCCAGCAGCTCGCGCAGCTTGGCCTCGAAGCGGCCCGGGTGCTTGAGGTCCTGCAGGCGCAGCGCGCGGCGCGCCACCTTGTCTTCGTACGCGGGGCCGATGCCCTTGCCGGTGGTGCCGATCTTGCCGGCGCTGGACTGCTCGCGCCGCGCCTCGCGGGCGCGGTCGATCTCGACGTGGAAGGGCAGGATCAGCGGGCAGCTCTCGCTGATCAGCAGCCGCGGGCGCACGGCCAGGCCCAGGCCTTCGAGGCGCTCGATCTCGCCCAGCAGGTGCGCCGGGTCGACCACCACGCCGTTGCCGATGTAGCAGGTGACGCCTTCGCGCATCACGCCCGAGGGGATGAGCTGCAGCGCCGTCTTGCGGCCGCCGATCACCAGCGTGTGGCCAGCGTTGTGGCCGCCCTGGAAGCGCACGACGCCTTGCGCATGGTCGGTCAGCCAGTCGACGACCTTGCCCTTGCCTTCGTCGCCCCACTGGGTGCCGACGACGACGACGTTGCGACCCGGGCTCACCCGGTGTGCGATCTGCATGCTGATTCCTCTAGTTAGCTCTCGTTGGCTCGATCCAGGGCCCGGGCCTGCACGACCCAGCGGCCGCCGGCGGCGACCAGTTCGCGGTCGCAGGCCACGGCCTGCGGCTGCGCCTCGTGGCCGGGCAGCGCGAAGACCACCACCTCGCCGGCCTCGCGCAGGCGGCGCACCGCGGCGCGCAGTTCGGCGTCTTCGCTCCACGGCGCCAGCACCGCGGCGGCCGGGCCGGGCAGCTGCGCGACCTCGGCCAGGGCCTTGAGGTCGAGGCTGAAGCCGACCGCCGGCCGGTTGCGGCCGAACACCGCGCCCACCTCGTCGTAGCGGCCGCCGCGCGCCAGCGCGTCGCTCCAGCCGGCGCCGTAGAGCGCGAAGCGCGGGCCGCTGTAGTAGGCGTAGCCGCTCATGTCGGAGAGGTCGAAGCCGATCTGCAGCTCGGGGCGGGCGGCCTGCAGGTGCGCCGCCAGCCACGCCAGGTCGTCCAGCGCCTGGCGCACCAGCGGGCGGTCGGGCAGCGCATCGGCGGCGGCCGCCAGCACCTCGGTGCCGCCGTAGAGCTGCAGCAGCGCCAGCAGGCCGCGGCGCGCCTCGGCCGGGGCCACGGCGCTCAACTCGCGCAGCGCCGGCGCGTCCTTCTCGGACAGCGCCTGCACCAGGTCCTGCAGCCGCGCGGCATCCATCGGCACGCCAGCCAGCACGCCGCGCAGCACGCGCGCGTCGGCCAGGTCGATCACCAGGCGCCGCACGCCGGCGCCGCCCAGCAGTTCCAGCGCCAGTTCCTGCGCTTCGAGGTCGGCCTCCAGCCCGGCATGGCCGAAGATCTCGGCGCCGAACTGCAGCGGCTCGCGGCTGGCGCGCAGGCCCTGCGGCCGCGTGTGCAGCACCGGGCCGCAGTAGCACAGCCGCGTCACGCCCTCGTGGTTGAGCAGATGGGCGTCGATGCGCGCGGCCTGCGGCGTGGTGTCGCCGCGCAGGCCCAGCGTGCGGCCGCTGAGCTGGTCGACCAGCTTGAAGGTGCGCAGGTCGAGTTCATGGCCGGTGCCCGAGAGCAGCGATTCCAGGTGCTCCAGCAGCGGCGGAATCACCAGCTCGAAGCCGGCGCAGCGTGCGCGGTCGAGCAGCCGGCGCCTCAGCGCCTCGATTCGCGTGGCCTCGGCGGGCAGGACATCGGCAATGTGCTCGGGCAGCAGCCAAGCGGAGAGCATGAACAGCGCACCGGGGTTGAAAACGGCATTCTATCGGCGCCACCGGTGCCGAACTCGGGCGCCGAACTCAGCGCCACAGCACCAGCAGCAACACGCCGGCCAGCATGCTGCTGAGGCCGATGAAGCGCAGCTGGCCGTCGCTCAAGCGCGTGGCGCGCTCGAACACCTGGCGCCAGGCGCGCGGGCTGAAGAAGGGCAGCAGCCCTTCCAGCACCAGCATCAGGGCCAGCGCGCCCCACAGCCAGTCCCACCAGTCCCGCATGCCGTCGAAGATTTGCGTTATCAGCGGCCCCTGGCCGCCGGTGCGGCCGGGGCCGCCGGCGCCGTCGCGCCGCTGCTGCGCATGGCCTTGAAGAACTCGCTGTTGCTGTCGACCACCATCACGTCGGACTTGCTGCGGAACGACGAGCGGTACGCCTCCAGGCTGCGATAGAACTGCGCGAACTGCGGGTCGCGGCCGAAGGCGTCGGCGTACAGCGCCGAGGCCTTGGAGTCGCCTTCGCCCTTGATCTTCTGCGCGTCGCGATAGGCCTCGGCGATGATCACCTCGCGCTGGCGGTCGGCGTCGGCGCGGATCTTCTCGGCGTCGGCGATGCCTTGCGAGCGCAACTGGTTGGCCACCTGCTTGCGCTCGGACTCCATGCGGCGGTAGACCGAGTCGGTGATGTCGGCGACGAAGTCCACGCGCTTGATGCGCACGTCGACGATCTCGATGCCGAAGGCCTTGGCCTCGTCGGCCAGGCGGTTGCGCACGTCCTGCATGATCTTGTCGCGCTCGCCGGAGAGCACGGCGCGCACGTCGCGCTTGGTGATCTCTTCGTTGAACGCGGCCTGCACCACGGGGCTGAGACGGCTTTCCAGGTTGCGCAGGTCGGTGCCGTTGTTGCGGATGAACTGGCGCGGCTCGGCAATGCGCCACTTGATCAGCCAGTCGATCACCAGGCTCTTCTTCTCGGCGGTGAAGATCGGCCGCGTCTCGGGGCTGTCCAGCGTCTGGATGCGCTTGTCGAGGAAGACGACGTTCTGGAACGGCGGCGGCATCTTCACCTTGAGGCCGGGCTCGGCGATGACCTCCTTGATTTCGCCCAGGGCGTAGACGACTGCCAATTGGCGCTGGTCGACGATGAACAGCGTCGAGGCGGCGATGATCAGCACCAGCAGCGCGGCGCCGACGATGAGTCCGATGCGGTTCATGGTGTTCAGCGTCCTTCGCGGTCGCGCGTGCGCGAGTTGTCGCGGGAACGGGGGTCGGTCGCGGTCGCCGCCACCGGCGCCTCGGCCGGCGCCGGCGCCACCGACAGCGGCGGCGTGGCGGCCGCCGGGGTGCCGCCGCCTTGCAGCAGCTTGTCCAGCGGCAGGTACAGCAGGTTGGAGCCGCTGCGCGTGTCGACCATCAGCTTGCTGACGTTGGCGTACACCTGCTGCATGGTTTCGAGGTACAGGCGGTCGCGCGTGACGACCGGCGCCTTCTGGTATTCGCCCAGCACCAGGCGGAAGCGCTGCGCATCGCCCTCGGCCTGCGCCACCACGCGCGAGCGGTAGCCCTCGGCCTCTTCCATCAGCCGCGAGGCGGTGCCGCGCGCCTTGGGCACCACGTCGCTGGCGTAGGCCTGGCCTTCGTTCTTGAAGCGGTCGCGGTCGGCGCCGGCCTTGACGGCGTCGTTGAACGCGGCCTGCACCGAGTCGGGCACCAGCACGTTCTGCACGTTGACGTTGGAGATCACGATGCCGGCCTTCAGCCGGTCGAGCTGCGACTGGATGGACTTGACGAGGTCGGCGGCCAGCGCGTCACGCTGCTCGTACAGCACCGAGTCGACCTTGCTGCGGCCGACGATCTCGCGCACCGCCGATTCGGCCGCCTGCACGACGGCGGAATCGGGGTCGCGGTTCTCGAACAGGTAGGCGCGCGCGTCGTTCAGCCGGTATTGCACGGTGAAGCGGATGTCGATGATGTTCTCGTCCTGCGTCAGCATCGACGAGTCGCGCAGCCCCGTGGCCTGCACCACCGAGTTGCGGCCGACGTCGACCGAGCGCAGTTGCGTCACCGACACCGTCTCGTGCGCCTGGAAGGGATACGGAAAGCGCCACTGGAAGCCGGCGTCCACCGTGTGGCTGTACTTGCCGAACTGCGTGACCACGGCCTGCTGGCCTTCCTGCACGATGAAGAAGCCGCTGCCCAGCCAGCCCAGCACCACCACCGCGGCAATCAACCCGAGGCCGATGCCGGCGCTGCGCATGTCGGGCTGGAAGCTGCCGCCGGGGCCGTTGCCGTCGCCGCGGCCATTCGGGCCGTTCGGGCCGGGCGTGCCGCCGCCGCGGCCGCCGAACAGGCCGCTGAGCTTGCGGTTGAAGTCGCGCCACAGTTCGTCGAGGTCGGGCGGGCCTTCGTTGCGGCCGTTGTAGACCAGCGTGGCCGCCCAGGCCTTCAGCCGTGCCGGCAGCGAGCGGGGTGGGTGTGAGTAGGGCATGTGGTGGTTGGAGGCAGATCCCGGTGCCATCAAAGCGCCGCGGGTCGCGGCTCGGCGGCCGGCCGGCGATTGTCGTCCCGCGCCGCCGCCGGCGGCACGGCATCAGGTGGGGCGTTGCCGTCGGCGTTCAAGCCGCCGGCCGCGGCGGCCGCGATGATGCGCCGCAGCGCATCGAGCCCGCTGCCGGTAAGGGCACTGACGAAGACGCGCGGCACGCGCACGCCGGGGTGCGTCTCCACCCAGTCGGCCGTGACGCGCGGGCGCTGGTTGTCTTCGAGCAGGTCGCTCTTGTTGCAGACCCAGACCTGCGGCACCTGCCCGGCGCCGATTTCTTCCAGCACGCGCTCGACGTCGGCGCGCTGCTCGGCGGCGTTGGGGCCGGCGATGTCCATCACGTGCAGCAGCAAATCGGCGTCGGCCGCCTCCTGCAGCGTGGCCTCGAAGGCCTCGACCAGCTTGTGCGGCAGGTCGCGGATGAAGCCCACCGTGTCGGACAGCGAGACCGAGCAGCCGGCGTCGGCGAGCCAGAGCTGGCGCGTGGTGGTGTCGAGCGTGGCAAAGAGCTGGTCGGCCGCATAAGCGCGCGCCTTGACCAGCGCGTTGAACAGCGTCGACTTGCCGGCGTTGGTGTAGCCCACCAGCGAGACGCGGAAGGTGCCGCGCCGCTCGCGCGCCTTGCGCTGCGTGCCGCGCTGGCGCTTGACCTTTTCCAGCCGCTCTTTCACCGACTTGATGCGGTCGCCGATCATGCGGCGGTCCAGCTCGATCTGCGCCTCGCCGGGGCCGCCGCGGGCGCCGATGCCGCCGCGCTGGCGCTCCAGGTGCGACCAGCGCCGCACCAGCCGCGTGGCCATGTACTGCAGCCGCGCCAGCTCCACCTGCAGCTTGCCTTCGTGGCTTTGCGCGCGGGCGGCGAAGATGTCGAGAATCAGCGAGGTGCGGTCGGCCACCGGTACGCCCAGGTGGCGTTCCAGGTTGCGCTGCTGCGCGGGGCTCAGCGCCTGGTCGAAGATCACGCCGTGGGCCTGGGTTTCGGCCACCAGCAGCTTGATCTCGTCGGCCTTGCCGCTGCCGACGAACAGCGCCGGGTCGGGCGCGCGCCGGCGCGCCAGCACGCGGCCCACGGCCACGTCGCCGGCCGACTGCGCCAGCAGCGCCAGCTCGTCCAGGCTGGGGTCGAACGGCAGCGTGCCGCCGAGATCGACGCCCACCAGCACGGCGCGGGTGGCCTGGGCGTCGTCGGCGGCGGCGGCGCCTTTGCCCGTCGTTGCGGCTTGGCTCAAGGGGTCGGGGAAGGCGCGCTGCCGTCAGGCCGCATCGGGCGTTTCGTTGGCGTGGAAGTTCACCGCGCGGCCCGGCACGACGGTGGAGATCGCGTGCTTGTAGACCATCTGCGTCACGGTGTTGCGCAGCAGGACCACGTACTGGTCGAACGACTCGATGTGCCCTTGCAGCTTGATGCCGTTGACGAGGTAGATCGAGACCGGGATGTGCTCCTTGCGCAGCAGGTTCAGGAAGGGATCTTGCAGGAGTTGACCTTTATTGCTCACGATATGCTCCGTGATGTAAGACAAGAGACGCCGCCCACGTTATCACACGCGGTCGGCGCGGCGCGGCATGGCCCCCACGATGGAACAGGTTCAATCCGTGTCGAACGGGTTGCGCCCGCTGCGCATCTCGATGCGCAGCGGCGTGCCCACCAGCTTGAAGTGCTCGCGGAAGCGCCCTTCCAGGTAGCGCTTGTAGGCGTCGGTCACGTGGTCGAGGTTGTTGCCGTGGATCACCACGCGCGGCGGGTTCATGCCGCCCTGGTGGGCGTAGCGCAGCTTGGGCCGGAAGCGCCCGGCGCGCCGCGGCTCCTGGCGTTCCACGGCGTCGCGCAGCAGCCGCGTCAGCACCGGCGTGGGCATCTTGCAGGTGGCCGAGGCATGGGCCTGCAGGATGGCCTTCCACAGCGCCGACAGGCCTTGCCGCTTGATCGCCGAGATGTGCAGCACCGGCGCGAACTTCAGGAACGCCAGCCGGCTTTCGATCGAGCGTTCGAGCTGCTGGCGCTGGTAGTCGTCGGTGGCGTCCCATTTGTTGACGGCCACCACCACCGCGCGCCCGGCGTCGAGGATGTAGCCGGCGATGTGGGCGTCCTGGTCGCTGACGCCCTCAGTGGCGTCGATCAGCAGCAGCACCACGTTGGCGTCGGCGATGGCCTGCAGCGTCTTGACCACCGAGAACTTCTCCACCGCCTCGAACACCCGGCCCTTGCGGCGCAGCCCGGCGGTGTCGATCAGCTCGAAGCGGCGGCCCTCGCGCTCGAAGGGCACGGTGATGGCGTCGCGCGTGGTGCCGGGCTGGTCGAAGGCGACCAGGCGCTCCTCGCCCAGCCAGGCGTTGATCAGCGTCGACTTGCCGACATTGGGGCGGCCGGCCACCGCCAGGCGGATCACGCCGTCGGCTTCGGGCGGCGCCGCGTCGGCGTCGTCGGGACCGAAGTCGCATTCGGCCAGCGCCGCCTCCAGCAGGCTGCGGATGCCCTGGCCGTGGGCCGCCGAGACCGGGTGCGGCTCGCCCATGCCCAGTTCGTAGAACTCGGCCAGCAGCGGCGATTCGCTCATGCCCTCGGCCTTGTTGACGGCCAGCACCACGGCCTTGCCGCAGCTGCGCAGGTAACGCGCAATGTCGTGGTCCTGCCCGGCGATGCCGCCGCGCAGGTCGGTGACGAAGATCACCGCGTCGGCCTCGGCCACCGCCTGGCGCGTCTGCTTGGCCATCTCGGCGACCACGCCGCTGGGCTTGTCGGGCTCGAAGCCGCCGGTGTCGATGACGATGAACTCGCGGTTGCCGAGGTGCGCGTCGCCGTAGTGGCGGTCGCGCGTGAGGCCGGCGAAGTCGGCGACGATGGCGTCGCGCGTCTTGGTGATGCGGTTGAACAGCGTCGACTTGCCGACGTTGGGTCGCCCGACGAGTGCGATGACGGGCTTCATGGCCGGCTGGTCTCGGGTGGCGTCAGTTGACGCGGAAGGCGTAAAGCCCGCCGCCCTTGGTGGCCACCAGCAAGGTGTTGCCGGCCAGCAGCGGCGTGCCGATCACCGGCTTGCCGTCGGTCGGCAGGCGCAACTGGGTCTTGCCGTCGGCCACCGACAGGAAGTGCAACTGGCCTTGCAGGTCGCCGAACACCACCGACGAGCCGACCACGACGGCGCCGCTCAGGTCGCGGTGCAGCAGCCGCTCGTTGGTCCAGGCCAGGTCGCCGTTGCTGGCGTTCCAGGCGCTGACGCGGTCGACCGCATCGGCGCCGAACAGCCGCTCGCCGTTGCCGCCCACGGCGCCGGCGCCGGCGCTGTTGCGGCTCCACAGCACGGTGTTCTTGGCGAGGTCGACGCAGCCGACGGCCGTCTGGAACGAGCGCGCGCACAGCCGGTCGCCGTCGCGCACGGCCGGGCCCACCAGGTCGGCCAGGCGCTCGACCTCGTTGGAGCCGCGCGGCTGGCCGATCGGCAGGTCCCAGACCACCGTGCCGCGCAGCGGGTCCAGCGCCACCAGGCGCCCGCCCTGGCCGGCCAGCAACTGGTTGCGCGCGGCCATCAGCACGCCGGCCTGGGCCAGCGTGAGGGCGTCGCCGGCGCGCTGGAAGGTCCACAGGCGGCGGCCGTCGAGCACGTCGAAAGCGTGCACGCTGCGGTCCACCGCCATCACGAAGACGCGCTCGCCGGCCACCAGCGGCGCCGTCACCACGCGCGAGGGAATGCGCTGCTTCCACAGCTGCTTGGCGCCGTCGAAGGTGACGACCTCGTTGTCGCGCGTCACCACGGCGCTGTAGCGGCCGTCGCTGCCGACGCCGGCCGTCAGCGGCGCGCCGGCCTGGGCGCGCCAGAGCTCGGCGCCGGTCTCGGCGTTGAGCGCCAGCACGCTGCCGCCCGACGACGCGGCGATGAACTGCCCGTTGCGCGCCGCCACCGACAGCGCGAAATCGATGCCGCCGATGTTGGCCGACCACAGCTGGCGCCCGCTGATGCTGGGCGTGAACGTCTCCAGCGGCGTGGGCTTGGGCTTGTCCGACGAACAGCCGGCGAGCACCGCGCCCAGCAACAACCACGCCGCCGCCCAGGCGCGCGTCATCGGCCGGCCCCCGAAGCGGCGGCGCTGGCTGCCGCGGCCGGCGCGGCCGGCGCGGCAGCCAGCGAGACCAGCTTGGCCTCGACCAGGCGCTTGTAGTCGAGCTTGCCGTCCATCGCCGCCCAGGCGGCCTGGTAGGCGGCGCGCGCGGCGTCCTTCTTGTCCTGGGCCAGCAGCACGTCGCCGCGGCGGTCGGCCACCAGCGCTTCGAGGCTGGCGGACTTGATCTCGTCGAGCTGCTTCAAGGCTTCGTCGTACTGCTTGGCCTGCGCCAGCACGCCGGCCAGGCGCAGCCGCGCCAGGCTGCGCAGGTCGTCGTCGGGGCCGTTGGCGGCCACCCAGGTCAGCGTGGCCTTGGCGGCGTCGGCCTGGCCCTTGTCGAACTGCAGCTTGGCCGCGCCCAGGCCGCCCTGCTGCGCGAACGCGGTGCCGGGGAAGCGCTCCTTCAGGTCGTTGAAGACGCGGCCGGCCTTGTCGGCGTCGCCCGCGGCGAGCGCGCGGTCGAGTTCCTCGAACATCGCGCCGGCCTTCACGCCCTGGTCGCGCTGCCACCAGTTCCAGCCGTTCCACGCCGCGAAGGCGCCGAGCGCGAGGATCAGCACCCAGGTGATCAGGTTGCCGTATTGCTTCCAGAACGCTTTGAGCGCGTCGATCTGTTCCTGCTCTTGCAGGTCGAGGGAGGTGGCCATGAAGGGGCAGGCGTTGCGGGGCGGAAAAGCCCGTGATTATGCGTGGAGCAGTTCGCCAGCCCACTGCGCCACGTCGGCCAGCGCGCGCGTGGTCTGCGCGGCGTCGGCGCGGCGCAGCGGCTTGATCGCCACCTCGCCGCGCGCCAGCTCGTCGGCGCCGAACACCAGCGCGTGACGCGCGCCGCTGGCATCGGCGCGCTTGAACTGGCTCTTCATGCCGCCCCAGCCGTCCTTGCCCGCGGCCTGCATCAGCACCGAGACGCCGGCGGCGCGCAGCGCGTCCAGCGTGGCCAGCACGCGCGGCAGCGGCGCGCCCTCGCCGATCACCGCGTAGGCGTCGGGCGCGGCGCTCGGCACCGGCAGCCCCAGCTCCTGGATCAGCAGCAGCAGCCGCTCGATGCCGAGGCCGAAGCCGATCGCCGGCGCCGGCTTGCCGCCGAGTTGCTCGAACAACCCGTCGTAGCGCCCGCCGCCGCACACCGTGCCTTGCGAGCCGAGATGGTCGGTCACCCACTCGAAGACGGTGAGGTTGTAGTAGTCCAGCCCGCGCACCAGCCGCGGGTTGATGCGGTAGTCCAGCCCCGCGGCATCGAGCACCGCGCAGACCGCATCGAGGTGCGCGCGCGACTCGGCGCCCAGGTGCTCGGCGAGCTTGGGCGCCGCCTCGATCAAACCCTGCAGCGCGGGGTTCTTGCTGTCCAGGATACGCAGCGGGTTGCTGTGCAGGCGGCGCTTGGAATCGTCGTCGAGCTGTTCGGCATGACGCTCGAAATAGGCGACCAGCGCCGCGCGGTGCGCCGCGCGCTCGGCCGGCTGGCCCAGGCTGTTGAGCTCCAGCCGCACGTGCTGGCCGATCTGCAGGCCCAGCGCCTGCCACAGCCGGCGCAGCATGAGGATCAGCTCGGCGTCGACGTCGGGGCCGGCGCAGCCCAGCGCTTCCACGTCGAGCTGGTGGAACTGCCGGTAGCGGCCCTTCTGCGGCCGCTCGTGGCGGAACACGGGGCCGATGGACCACACGCGCAGCGGGCCGTTGTAGAGCGCGTTGTGCTCGATCATCGCGCGCACGATGCCGGCGGTGATCTCGGGCCGCAGCGTCAGCGCGTCGCCGTTCATCGCGTCGGTCCAGGAGTACATCTCCTTCTCGACGATGTCGGTGGCCTCGCCGATGCCGCGCACGAACAGCGCGGTCGGCTCGACCACCGGCGTCAGCAGGGATTGGTAGCCGTGCGCGGTCATCACCGCGTCGACCGTGCGCTCGAACCAGCGCCACAGCGCGGAGTCGGGCAGCTTGTCCTTGCGCGGCACGCCGGCCGGCAGGATGTCGTTCATGCCCTTCACCGCGGCCAGCGGTGAAGTCGATGGTTTGATGGCGAGGAGCTTTTCGGCCATGGTTCGAGCGGCGCGGCGACGCGCCAATGCAGATTCAGGGGAAGGTCGAGGGGCGGAGCGGCGGCGCCGTCAATGCGCGGCCGTGACGCTGCCGAAGCGGCGTTCGATGTAGCCCTCGACGATCTTGTGGAACTCGCGGGCGATGCCCTCGCCGCGCAGCGTCAGCGCCTTCTCGCCGTCGATGAACACCGGCGCCGCCGGCGCCTCGCCGGTGCCCGGCAGGCTGATGCCGATGTCGGCGTGCTTGCTCTCGCCGGGGCCGTTGACGATGCAGCCCATCACCGCGATCTTCAGCGTCTCCACGCCGGGATAGCGCGCGCGCCACACCGGCATCATCGCGCGCAGGTGGTCGTCGATCTGCTTGGCCAGCTCCTGGAACGTGGTGCTGGTCGTGCGGCCGCAGCCGGGGCAGGCCGTCACGCTGGGGTTGAAGGCGCGCAGGCCCAGCGATTGCAGGATTTCCAGCGCCACCACCACCTCCTGCGTGCGCGCCTCGCCGGGCTGCGGCGTCAGGCTGACGCGGATGGTGTCGCCGATGCCCTCCTGCAGCAGCTGGCCGATCGCCACCGCCGAGGCCACCGTGCCCTTGGTGCCCATGCCGGCCTCGGTCAGGCCCAGGTGCAGCGCGTAGTCGCAACGCTGGGCCAAGGCGCGGTAGACGGCCAGCAGGTCCTGCACGCCGCTCACCTTGCAGCTGATGATGATCTGGTCGGCGTCCAGCCCCAGCTCGCGCGCGTAGTCGGCCGAGCCGAGCGCCGACTGCACCAGCGCCGCGTACATCACCTGCTTGGCGTCCCAGGGCTGGGCGCGCTGCGCGTTGGCGTCCATCAGCGAAGCCAGCAGTTCCTGGTCGAGGCTGCCCCAGTTGACGCCGATGCGCACCGCCTTGCCGAGCCGCGCCGCCACTTCGACCATCTGCGCGAACTGGCGGTCTTTCTTGTCGCCCTTGCCGACGTTGCCGGGGTTGATGCGGTATTTGCTGAGTGCTTGCGCCATCGCCGGAAACTCGGTCAGCAGGCGGTGGCCGTTGTAGTGGAAGTCGCCGACCAGCGGCACGTCGACGCCCATGCGGTCGAGCTGCTCGCGGATGTGCGGCACCGCGGCCGCGGCCTCGGGCGTGTTGACGGTGATGCGCACCAGTTCCGAGCCGGCGATGGCCAGCTCTTTGACCTGGATCGCGGTCTCGATCACGTCCACCGTGTCGGTGTTCGTCATCGACTGCACGCGCACCGGCGCGTCGCCGCCCACGGTGACGATGCGGCTGCCCCAGACCACGCGCGCCTGGCGCGAGCGGCGCGGCCGCGGCGCCGACGGGGTGATCGGCGTGTCGTCTGACCAAACGTCGTTCATCAGCGCAGTTCCAGCCGGGCCACGTTGTTGCGAGTGTAGGGGGCCAGGTCCTGCGGCTGCCCGCGGAAGGTGACCACGGTGCCGCCGGCATTGCCCACGCGCAGGCGCAGCGGCGGCTTGCCGTCGACGGCCACGCTCTCGCCCTTGCGCAGCAGCCGCTCGAACACCGGCTTGCCGTCGGCGTCGCGCACTTCCACCCAGCTCGGCGCGCTGGCGGTCAGGCCCAGCAGGCCTTGCGGCGCGGTAGCGGCGCTGGCGGCGTCGGCGGGCAGCGTCGTTGCCGCCGCGGTCGTCGCGCCGGCGGTCGGCGCCGATGCGGCGGCTTCGCCCGTTGAAGACGCCGAAGCCAGCGTCGCCGCGGCCGCCGCCGCGACGGCCGAAGCCGCGTCGCCGGCCGCCGCGGCAACCGACGAAGCCGCGTCGGCAGCCGCCGCGGCCATGCCTTCGGCGGCCGAAGCCGCGGCCGATGCCGCCGGCACCGCCGGCGCCAGGGCAGCGGCGTTGTCGCGCGGCGCACCGCCCGAGCGCCAGCGGTCCAGCCAGTCCGGCGGCAGCAGGCCGACCACCACGGCGGCCAGCAGCAGCAGGCCGCCGGCCAGGAACATCGGCTTGCTGGCCCAGGCCAGGCCGGTGCCTTCGGAGCGCGACGAGCGCTCCTGGAACGGCGTGTTCAGCGAGCCCATCGCGCCTTCCAGCGGCGGCGCCTCGGCCTGCGGCAGCAGCGCCAGCACCGGCCGCGGGTCGATCTTCAGCGAGCGGCAGACCGACTGCGCCAGCGCGCGCGCGAAGGTCAGGTTGGGCAGCTCGTCGTAGCGGTCCTTCTCCAGCGCCTCCAGCTTGGCCGGCGCCACCTTGATGGTGGCGGCCAGCACGGCCAGGTGCAGGCCTTCGCTCTCGCGCGCGGCCTTCAGCAGGCTGCCGGCGGTGGGCGCCGGCTCGCCCGGGGCGCGGCTGCTGCGCTCGTCGGCGCCGGCGTCCGGCATCGGCTCAATCATCGAACTGCCCGAGCGACAGCCGCCGCGCCTCGGCCGAATCGGGGAAGCGCTCGCGCAACTGGCGCGCGAAGTCTTCCAGCCCCGGCCGGTTGCCCAGCCGGCGTTCGATGCGCGCCGCCAGCCACAGCGTCTGTGCGTTGGACTGCTCGGGCTGGGCGTTCATGCGGCGCACGTAGAAGCGCGCGCGCTCGTACTCGCCGCGCTGGTACAGCACCTCGCTGTAGGCGAAGGCGGCGGCCGGGTTGCCGGGGTCCAGCTCGAAGGCGCGCGCCAGCTGGCGCTCGGCCTCCGGCCAGCGGCCGGCGCGCGCCAGGCAGATGCCGTGCGCCGTCAGCGTGCGCGAGGCGCCGGTGTACTGCGGCGCGGCGAGCGCGGCGTTGAACTGCGCCTCGGCCTCGTCGAAGCGGCGCTGCTGGCAGGCGAACCAGCCGTAGTTGTGCAAGGTGTCGCCGTCGCGCGGGTTGAGCTGCAGCGCGTGGCGGAAGCTCTGCTCGGCGAGGTTGGGCTCGTTCAGGCTGGCGTAGATCAGGCCGCGCAGGTTGTAGGCCTCGGGCAGGTCGGGCTTGGCGGCCAGCGCCTGCTTGACCTCGTCGAGCGCCGTGGTCGACTGGCCGCGCGCGAAGTAGGCGGTGGCCAGCTCCAGCCGCACGCGGGCGCGCTTCTCGGCGCTGCTCTGGTCGGACTCGGTGCGGATCTCGCGATCGCCGCCGCCGGGCACGCCGACGCAGCCGGCCAGCCAGGCCGCCAGCAGCAGCACCATCCACCAGGCGCCGATGCGCTTCATGCCCCCACCTCCGGTTTGCTGACGACGGGACTCGCGACGGGAGTCAACGGAATCACCGCGCGGCGGCGCTGCATGCGTTCGCGCGCGTTGGTGCGGTCGGCCACCTCGCCGGCCAGTTGGCCGCAGGCGGCGTCGATGTCGTCGCCGCGGGTCTTGCGGATGGTGGCCACCAGGCCCGCGTCCCGCAGGATGCGCGCGAAGGCCTGCACGCGCTCGCGCGGCGAGCGCTTCAGCCCCGACTGCGGAAACGGGTTGAACGGAATCAGGTTGATCTTGCAGGGAATGCGCAGCCCGGGCGTGGTGCACGGGCTGCGGCCATTGACGAGGTCGACCAGCGCGCGCGCCTGCGCGTCGCTGTCGTTGACGCCGTCGAGCATGCAGTATTCGAAGGTGACGAAGTCGCGCGGCGCGCGATCGAGGTAGCGCCGGCAGGCGTGCAGCAGGTCGTCCAGCGGGTGCTTGCGGTTGAGCGGCACGAGGTGGTCGCGCAAGTCGTCGTCGGCGGCGTGCAGCGAGACCGCCAGCGCCACCGGGCAGTCGTCGCGCAGGCGGTCGATCAGCCGCGCCATGCCCGAGGTGGAGACGGTCACGCGGCGGCGCGAGAGGCCGTAGCCGTGATCGTCGAGCATCACCTTCAACGCCGGCACCAGCGCCGCGTAGTTCTGCAGCGGCTCGCCCATGCCCATCATCACGACGTTGGTGATGGCGCGTTCGCCGGCGGCCAGGTTCAGGCGCTGGCGCAGCGCGTGCTCGGCATGCCAGAGCTGGGCCAGGATCTCGCCGGTGGAGAGGTTGCGGCTGAAGCCCTGGTGGCCCGTGGAGCAGAAGCGGCAGCCCACTGCGCAGCCGGCCTGCGAGCTGATGCACAGCGTGCCGCGGTCGTCCTCGGGGATGAACACCGTCTCCACCACGTTGCCGGCGCCGACGTCGAACAGCCACTTGACGGTGCCGTCGGCCGAGACATGCTCGCTGATCCGCGGCAGCGGCCGCACCTCGCAGCGGCCGGCCAGCTTGTCGCGCAGCGCGCGGGCGAGGTCGGTCATGCGCTCGAAATCGGCCTCGCCCTTTTGATGGATCCAGCGGAACAGCTGCACCGCGCGGAAGCGCTTCTCGCCCAAGCCGGCACAAAAGGCCGCCACGGCTTCGAGGTCGAAATCGAGCAGGTTGACCAGGCTCATGCCGGGGCGCAGCGCTGCCGGGGGCCGTGCGCAGCCGCGTTCAGCGGCTGTAGACGTTCATGCCCGGGAAGAAGAAGCCCACTTCGACGGCGGCCGTCTCGGGCGCGTCGGAGCCGTGCACCGCGTTGGCGTCGATGCTGTCGGCGAAGTCGGCGCGGATCGTGCCCTTGTCGGCCTTCTTGGGGTCGGTGGCGCCCATCAGCTCGCGGTTCTTGGCGATCGCGCCCTCGCCTTCCAGCACCTGGATCATCACCGGCCCGGAGATCATGAAGCTCACCAGGTCGTTGAAGAAGGGGCGCGCCTTGTGCACGGCGTAGAAGGCCTCGGCCTCGCCGCGCGAGAGGTGCGCCATGCGCGCGGCGATGACCTTGAGGCCGGCGCCTTCGAAGCGCGAATAGATCTGGCCGATGACGTTCTTGGCCACGGCATCGGGCTTGATGATCGACAGGGTGCGTTCGACGGCCATGATGGGTCTTCTCCGGAAGGGGATGCTGGTTGGAAAAACCGCGAATTCTAACCAGCGGGTCGTTCAGCGGCCGCCGCCGCCTCGGCGGCCCGTTCAGCGGCCGCCACCGCGATTCCCGCCGCGGTTGCCCCCCGAGCCCGGGCCGCCGCCCTTGCCGCGGCGCTGGTTGCGGTTGCCGCCCTTGTTGTTGCCGCGGCTGCGGAAGGCGTCGGCGCCGATGTAGCCCACGGCCGTCTGCATCGGGTCGGGCTGGCGCTGGCCGCCGCCCTGGCCACCGCCCTGTCCGCCACCGGGGCCACGTCCGCCGGAGCGGCCGCCGCGGCCACCGCCGCCCCCGCCGCCACCCCCACCGCCCTTCTGCACGAAGCGCTTGTCGTAGGTCTGTTGCAGCGGGTTGGGGATCGGGCCGTCCTCGGGCAGCTCGCGGCGCGGCGCGCGCTCGCGCTGCAGCGCGCGGCGGTCGTAGGTCTGCTGCAGCGGGTTGGGGATGGGGTCGTCCTCGGTCAGCTCGCGGCGCGGCGCGCGGGCCTGCTGGATGGCGCGCTTGTCGTAGGTCTGCTGCAGCGGGTTGGGGATGTGCATCGGGCCGTCGCCATCGCCGCGCGGTTCGCGCTCGACACGCGGTTCGCGCTCGGCGCGCGCGCCGCGATCGGGCCGCGGGCCACGGTCGGCGCCGCGGTCGGGCCGGTTCTTGCCGCCGCGGCGGCCGCGCTTGTTGCGCGGGCCGTCGCCGCCGCCTTCACCTCGGTCCCCACGATCCCCACGATCCCCGCGCTCATTGCGCTCGCCATCGCGCGGCCGCTCGGTGCCCGTCAGGCGGCGCAGGGCGCGCACGTCCAGCTCGCTGAGGTCGACCCAGACGCCGCGCTTCAGGCCCTTGGGCAGCACCACGCAGCCGTAGCGGATGCGGATCAGCCGGCTCACCGCGTGGCCGACGGCCTCGAACAGGCGCCGCACCTCGCGATGGCGGCCTTCGGTGATGACGCAGCGGTACCAGTGGTTGGCGCCTTCGCCGCCGCCGTCGTCGATCTGCTTGAAGGCGCAGCGCTGGCCTTCGATCTCCACGCCGTCGAGCAGGCGTTGGCGTTGCTCCTCGTCGAGCGAGCCCAGCGAACGCACCGCGTATTCGCGCTCGATGCCGAAGCGCGGGTGCATCAACTGGTTGGCGAGGTCGCCCGAGTTGGTGAACAGCAGCAGGCCTTCGGTGTTGATGTCGAGCCGGCCGACCGACTGCCACTTGCCGTGCGGCAGCCGCGGCAGGCGGCGGAACACCGTCGGCCGCGCTTGCGGGTCGTCGTGCGTGACGACTTCGCCCACCGGCTTGTGATAGGCCAGCACGCGCGGCGCCGGCGGCGCGATGCGCAGCTTGACCGGCTTGCCGTTGACGGCCACGCGGTCGCCGAAGGAAATGCGCTGCCCCGTATGCGCCGGCTGGCCGTTGACGGTGACGCGGCCTTCCAGCACCCATTGCTCCATGTCGCGGCGCGAGCCGATGCCGGCCTGCGCCAGCACCTTGTGCAGCTTGGGCGCATCGGGCTCGGGCGCCAGCACGCGGCGCGGCGGCTCGGCCGGCGCGGCGGCGGCTGTTGCGGCATCTTCCTCGGCCGCCGGCGGCTCGGCGTCGAAGGCGCCGGACAGCACTTCGGCGAACAGCTCGTTGGGATCGGTGGGCGGCAGCGCCGGCACCGGCGGCGCGGCGGCGATGGCTTCGTCGTCGGCGGCGTCGTCGGCCTCGGGATCGACCTCGCCTTCGGCGCGCGGCGGACGCGGCTCGCCATCACGATCACGATCGCGGCGGTTGCGGCGGCGGTTGCGGTTGCGCCGGTTGCCTTCGCGCGGGGCGGTGGCGGCATCGGGCGCCGGCTCGGCGCCAGCGGCTTCGGCAGAAGGCGCTTCGGCGGGCTCGGCCGGCGCCGTTTCGGCGGGGGTTTCGACGACGGGCGGAGGCGCCACCTCGACGGGCAGGGCGGGCGCCTCGGCGACGGGCTCGGCCGCCGCTTCGACGGCCACCTTGCGCCGGCGCGGCGCGCGCGCCGGCTTCGCCGCGGGCTCGGCCGGCGCTTCGGCGACCGGCGGCGGGGTTTCGTCGGCGGCGGCTGGCGGCGTTGCGGCGTCGGCCGCCGCGGCTTTGGTCGTGCGCTTGCGGCGCGGCTTGGGCGGCGCGGCTTCGCCCTCCGGCGTTGGCGCAGGAAGCGTCGACTCGTCTGGCTCGTTGGCGTTCATGGCTGCTCGGTGAGCGGGGGCTCGGGGGAAGGTTCGGGGGTGGGCTCGGCGCTCGGCGCCGGGACTTCGGCAAGGGCGGGCTCGGCCTCGCCCAGCGGCAGGCTGGCCTGGCCGTCATCGGGCGCCAGCAAGGACACCTGCGCCTGCAGCGCGGCCACGGCATCGGCCGGCGCCTCGCCGGCGGCGGTGAGCGCCGGCAACTGGTCCAGCGAGGCCAGGCCGAGGTCGTCGAGAAAGGCCTGTGTGGTGGCGTACAGCGCCGGGCGGCCGGCGGCTTCGCGGTGGCCGATGGCCTCGATCCAGCCGCGGTCTTCGAGCTGCTTGACGATCTGCGAGCTGACCGTCACGCCGCGGATGTCTTCGATGTCGCCGCGCGTCACCGGCTGGCGGTAGGCCACGATGGCCAGCGTCTCCATCGCCGCGCGCGAATATTTGGGCGGCTTCTCGGGGTGCAGGCGGTCGAGGTACTCGCGCATCTCGGGCCGGCTCTGGAAGCGCCAGCCGGTGGCCAGCGCGACGAGCTCGACGCCGCGCTCCGACCAGTCGCGGCTGATCTCGTCGAGCAGCATGCGCAGGCTGTCGGGGCCGACCTCGTCGTCGAACAGGACGCGCATCTCGCGCAGCGGCATCGGTGCCTGGGCACACAGCAGGGCCGTTTCGAGGATGCGCTTGGCTTCGGCGCTCGTCGTCATCAAAGGGGCGGCTGTCAGGGGGCGTCACCGGCCGTGCCGGTGCGACTGAAAGCGGTTCGGGTTGGGTTCCGGGCCCTGCCGCGGTGCAAGCGTCGCCTGGTGGGCACGCTGCCTTATGGGGCGCGGTGGGTCGTCTGCATGGCGCCGGGCGGGGGCCGCCTGGATCCAGAAGGACTAGGGCGGCGGCTGCACCGCAGGGGCGCGGACGGGCCGCATTGTAGCCGCGCCGGCCAGCGGCGCCCAGGCCGCCGCGAAGTCGGCCGGCGGATCGCGTTGAAAGTCCATGGCCGCACGCGTCACCGGGTGCTCGAAAGCCAGCCGCTCGGCATGCAGGGCCTGGCGCTGCAGGCCGAGCGCGGGCTTGCCGCCGTACAACGCATCGGCCACCAGCGGGTGGCCGCGCCAGGCCAGGTGCACGCGGATCTGGTGCGTGCGCCCGGTGTGCAGCCTGCAGCGCAGCGCGCTGAAACCCTGTTGCACGGCCAGGCATTCGACATCGGTCTGCGCCGGCCGGCCGCCGGCGAGCACCGCCATGCGGATGCGCGCGGCCGGGTCGCGGCCGACCGGCGCGTCGATGCGCTGCAGCGCCGGCTGCACATCGCCCCACGCGATGGCGAGGTATTGGCGCTGCACCTCGCGCGCGGCGATGTCGCGCACCAGCGCGGTCACCGCCGGCAGCGTCTTGCCGACCACCATCAGCCCCGAGGTGTCCTTGTCCAGCCGGTGCACGATGCCGGCGCGCGGCAGCGCCGCGGCGCCGCCGTGGTGAGCCAGCAGGCCGTTGAGCAGCGTGCCGCTCCAGTTGCCGGCGGCCGGGTGCACCACCAGGCCGGCGGGCTTGTCGACGACGAGCAGGTGTTCGTCCTCGTACACGATGTCCAGCGCCATCGGCTGCGCGCGGAAGGCCTGGCTCTCGGCGGTGGGCACCAGCGTGACGGCGATGCGCTGCCCGGCGCGCAGCTTGCGCGCGCTGTGCGTGCAGGGCTGGCCGTCGACCTCGACGTGGCCGGCCTCGACCAGCCCCTGCAGGTGGTTGCGCGAGAACTCGCTGCAGGCCAGCGCCAGCAGCTTGTCCAGGCGCTGGCCGTGGCCGTCGGCGGCCACCGCCCAGGCGCGGCGTTCGGGCTCCAGGCCTTCGGCTTCGGCGTCGACTTCGGCGCGGCCGGCGTCGGGCTGTGTCATCGGCTTCCTATAATCCGGCGCCTTGTCTTCGGGTGCCACGGCTTTGCAAAACAGGGCCGACGCACCGACCGCACCGATGCACCCTGTTCCTACCTGGCGCCGCACCGCGGCCTTGCTGGCCGGCCTGGCCCTCACGCTGCTGGCGGGCTGCGCGTCCGACAACAAGGACGAGTTCGCCGGCCGCAGCGCCGAGAAATTGTATGCAGAGGCCAAGGCCGACGCCGATGCCGGCAGCTACGACCGCGCCATCAAGGCGCTGGAGCGCGTGGAAGGCCTGGGCGCCGGCACGCTGCTGGCGCAGCAGGCGCAGATCGACCTGGCCTACCTGTACTGGAAGACCAACGAGAAGGCGCAGGCGCTGACCACGGTCGAGCGCTTCATCAAGTACAACCCGTCGAGCCCGGCGCTGGACTACGCGCTGTACCTGCGCGGCGTGATCAACTTCAACGACAACCTGGGCCTGCTGGGCAACCTGGCCGGCCAGGACCTGTCCGAGCGCGACCAGCGCGCCTCGCGCGATGCCTACCAGGCCTTCAAGCAACTGGTGGAGCAGTTCCCGGCGTCGCGCTATGCGGCCGACGCGCGGCTGCGCATGGACTACATCGTCAACACGCTGGCCGCCTACGAAGTGCACGTGGCGCGCTACTACTACAACCGCGGCGCCTACCTGGCGGCGGCCAACCGCGCCCAGCAGGCGGTGACCGAGTTCCAGCAGGCGCCGGCGATCGAAGAAGCGCTGGACATCCTGGTGCGCAGCTACGACAAGCTGCAGTTGCCGGTGCTGCGCGACGACGCCGCGCGCGTGCTGAAGAGCAGCTTCCCCGACAGCGCCTTCATCCCGGGCGCCCGGCCCAGGCAGGCGGCGTCCAAGCCGTGGTGGCGCTTTTGGTAGGTGGGGTAGGTGCGGCAGCCGCGGTCGACGCCACCGGCGGGTGCATCGAAGCCAGCAGCGCCAGCCAGTCCAGCGCCTGCGCCTCGTCGGTGAGCACGCCCATCGCCGGCAGCGCCGCCTGCAGCCGGCGGCCGTAGGCCATCTGCCGCAGCCGCGGGTCGCACACCACCAGCAGGCCCTGGTCGGTCTCGGAGCGGATCAACCGCCCGGCGCCCTGCTTCAGCGCCACCGCGGCTTCGGCCACGTGCAGTTCGTCGAAGGCCTTGCGGCCCTGCGCCAGCAACTGGCGCGAGCGCGCCTCGACCAGCGGGTCGTTCGGCGGCGGGAACGGCAGCTTGTCGATCAGCACGCATTGCAGCGCGTCGCCGGGCATGTCGATGCCTTCCCAGAAGCTGTGCGAGCCGATCAGCACCTTGCCGCGGCCGTCGGCATAACGCTGCAACAGCGCGCGCCGGGGCTGCGAGCCCTGGGTCAGCACCTGCAGCTCGGCGCCGATGCGCTCGGCCTCGGCCTGCAGCGCCTCGCTCACCGCCTCCAGTGCGCGTAACGTCGTCGTCAGCACGAAGGTGCGCCCCTGCAGCGCCTGCGCCAGCCGCGCCGCCAGGCGGCCCACCGCCGCCGGGTGGCCCGTCTCGTTGGGCTTGGGAAACGGCAGCGGCACCCACAGCCGCGCGTGCTCGGCATAGTCGAAGGGGCTTTGCACGCGCAGCGTGGCGGCGTCTTCCAGCGCCGCCTGGCGGGTGAACCAGGTCAAGGCCTCGTCGTCGCCCAGCGTGGCCGAGGTGAAGATCCAGGCCCGCGGCGCCAGCGCGCGCTGCTCGGTCAGCAGCATGCGGATGTCCAGCGGCGACTCCACCGCGCGCGCCTGCAGCGGCGACAGGTCGATCCAGCGCACGTGCGCGTCGCTCGCCGGCTGGCGAAAGCGCTGCGTCAGCGCGCCGAGCTCCAGCGCGCGCTGCTGCAGGCGGCCGAAGTCGGGGCCGATCTCGGCGCGCGCGGCCAGTGCCTCGGCGGCCTGCGCCAAGGCCTGCTCCAGATGGTCCAGCGCCGCGGCCAGCTCGGCGCTGCCGGCGCGCTCGTCCCAGCGCAGCTTGCGCAGGCCGCGCACGTCGCGCAGCTCGCCGGCCAGCGCCAGGCGCAGGTCGCGCGCGCCCTTCTCCACTGCGGCGGCCAGCGGCTGCCACGGCGACAAGCCGCGCGCCTGCGCGTTGCCCACGGCCAGCAGGTCGCGCGCGAACTCCAGCGCCGGCGCGGTGCCCAGCGTCTGGCCGAGGAACTGCACGCCGGTGTCGACGAGCTGGTGCGCCTCGTCGAAGACGGCGGCGTCCACCGTCGGCAGCAGCTCGGCCACGCCGCTGTCGCGCAGCGCCATGTCGGCGAAGAAGAGGTGGTGGTTGACGACCACCAGGTCGGCGGCCATCGCCTCGCGCCGCGCCTGCACCACGTGGCAGTGGCGGAACTCGGGGCAGTCGCTGCCCAGGCAGTTGTCGCGCGTGCTGGTGACCAGCGGGATCACCGGCGAGCGTTCGTCCAGCCCGTCGATCTCGGCCAGGTCGCCGCTGAGCGTGGCCGGCGCCCAGGCCTCCACCCGGGCCAGCGCGCGCACCGCGAAGCGGTCGGGCAACTGCGCCATCAGCCGCGCCTGCTGCAGGCGGTGGCGGCACAGGTAGCTGGCGCGGCCCTTCAGCAGCGCGGTGTGCACCGGCACTTCCAGCTGGCGCAGCAGCCGCGGCAGGTCGCGCAGGTAAAGCTGGTCCTGCAGGCTTTTGGTGGCGGTGCTGACCAAGGCGCGCGCGCCCGACAGCAGCAGCGGCACCAGGTAGGCGAAGGTCTTGCCGACGCCGGTGCCGGCCTCGGCCACCAGCGCGTGGCGTTGCTCCAGCGCCGTGCAGATGGCCTCGGCCAGCGCCAGCTGCGCCGGCCGCGGGCGGTATTGCGGGTCGGCGCGGGCCAGCGGCCCGTCGGCGCCGAAGACGGCTTGCGTGCGCGCCCAGAGCGGAGACGTCACGCGGGTTCCGGCGGCTCCAGCTCGACCTCGAGCCGGGCGATCTGGTCGCGCAGCAGCAGGCGGCGCTTCTTCAGCCGCCGCAGGGTCAGCTCGTCGGCAATGGGATCGCCGGTGTTGCGGTCGATCAAGTTGTCCAGGTCCGCGTGCTCGATGCGCAACTCGATCAACCGGCGCTGGGGAGAATGCAGGTTGTCGTTCATTGCTGCACGCCGATGCGAAGCGCACAGTTTATATTCAGCGGATGAGTTCGACTGCCCAGGCTTTCCGCCTTACCGCGGCCACGGGGCTGCACAAAGGAGACCGGGCCTACCAGCAGGATCAGGTGGAAGTCCTGATCCATCAGCGCGCGAAAGGTTGCGCCCTGGGCATCGTGGCCGACGGCATGGGCGGCAAGAGCGGCGGCCGCAAGGCGGCCGACCAGGTGCTGTTGACCGGCCGCCAGGTGTTCGAGCGCTTCGTGCCCGACCAGGACGATGCCGGCGCGCTGCTGCAGCAACTGGTGATGGAAGCGCACCTGATGATCAAGCTCACGGCCATCACGGCCGAGGAAGAGCCGCACAGCACCATCGCCGCCTTCCTGGTCAACCCCGACCTCGAAACCTGGGTGGTGCACGCCGGCGATTCGCGCGTCTACCACTTTCGCGGGCCCGACCTGCTCAAGCGCACGTCGGACCATTCGTTCGTGCAGCGCCTGGTCGACGAAGGCAAGCTCAGCGAAGAGGCGGCCAACACGCACCCGCAGTCCAACCTGCTGACCGGCTGCCTGGGCACGCAGACCGACCCGCCGGTGACGCTGTGGCAGATCGACCAGCTGGCCTTCGGCGACACGCTGCTGGCCTGCAGCGACGGGCTGTGGCACTACTTCACGCCCAAGGAAATGGGCGCCATCGTGCACGCGCTGCCGCCGCGCGAAGCCGGCGAGATGCTGATCACCAAGGCGCGCCAGCGCGCCCGCGGCGGCGGCGACAACCTGTCCGTCGCGCTGCTGCGCGTCGACGCGCTGAAGTAGCGCCGCCGCGCGCCGACGCTGCGCCATCGCTGCGCCAACGCGGCGTCAACGTGGCGCCAACGCGGCGTTATCGCGGCATCAACGCGGCGTCAACGCGGCGCTGATGCCGCCGACGCCTGCGGCAGCGGCGGCAACGGTGCCGCCGGCTTGCCCTGCGCCTTGCGCTTGGCCACGCGCGCGTCGATGCGCGCCTGGTCGGCATCGATTTCCTGGCGCCGCTGGGCCGCGGCCGAGGCCCGCGCGGCCGCCGCCGCGGCACGTTGGGTCCGCGCCGCGGCGGCGGCCGCGCGGTCGCGCTTGGGCGGCTTGCCGGCGGCCGGCGCGGGGCGGGAGGCCGGGGCCGCAGAGGCACTGGTCGCGGCCGATGCGGGCGCGGCACTGGTAGCCGCCGAGGCCGCAGCAGGACCCGCCGCCGCCGATGACGCTGCAACACCCACCGCGGCCGATGCGGCCGCCTCGGGCACCAGCCGCTGCGCCAGTTCCTGCTGCTTGGCGCGCACCTCGGCCTCGCGGCGCGCGCTGCGTTCGCGGCGCTTGGCATCGTCGAGCTGCTGTTGGCGCGCCTGCACGGCGGCCAGCGCCTGGCGCTCGCGCGCGCGGGCCTCGTCGCGGCAGGCGGTGACGGCGAAGCGGTCGGCGCAGTCCTTCAGCTCCTGCGCGTAGCGCTGCTGGATCGCCGCGCGCTCGCGGGCCAGTTGCTGCTGTTGTTGTTGCTGCTGCGCCCGGCCCGCCGCGTCCGCGCCTTGCGCCAGCGCCGGCCCGGCGGCCAGCACCGGCAGGCATGCCCACAGACACCAGCGGCCGAAGGCGCGTCGCATCGCCGTCAGGTCAACGAAGTGTCGACCTCGCGCCGCGCCAGCGCCAGGTACTCGGCCGACTGCATCTCCGCCAGCCGCGAGACGGTGCGCGGGAACTCGTGCGCCAGCGGGCCTTCGGTGTAGAGCTGGTCGGCCGGCACGGCCGCCGACATCACCAGCTTGACGCGGCGGTCGTACAGCACGTCGATCAGCAGCGTGAAGCGCCGCGCCTCGCTGGCCAGGCGCGGCGGCATCTGCGGCACGTTGGACAGCAGCAGCGTGTGGAAGCGCGAGGCGATTTCCAGGTAGTCGTTCTGCGAGCGCGGCCCGCCGCACAGCGTGCGGAAGTCGAACCACACCACGCCGCCGGCGCGGCGCAGCGCGCGCAGCTCGCGGTGCTCGATGTGCAGCCGCGGGTCTTCGTCGCGCGCTTCGGCCAGGCGCTCGAAGCTGCTCGTCATCGCGGCGTCGGCCTCGGGGCCCAGCGGCCAGTGGTACATCTCCACCTGCGACAGCGTCTGCTGCCGGTAGTCGGTGCCGGCGTCGACGTTGACGACCTCCAGGTGCGCCTTCAGCAGCTCGATCGCCGGCAGGATGCGGTCGCGGTGCAGGCCGTTCGGGTACAGCCCGTCGGGCGGGAAGTTGGACGTGGTGACGATGCTCACGCGGTTGTCGAACAGCGACTGCAGCAGCCGGTGCAGGATCATCGCATCGGTCACGTCGGCGACGTGGAACTCGTCGAAGCAGATCAGCCGGTAGCGCCGCGCGATGCGCCTGCCCAGTTCGTCCAGCGGATCGGCCGTGCCCTTGAGGTCCTGCAGCTCGCGGTGCACCTCGCGCATGAACTCGTGGAAGTGCAGCCGCGCCTTGCGCGTCAGCGGCACCGACTGGAAGAAGCAGTCCATCAGGAAGCTCTTGCCGCGGCCGACGCCGCCCCACATGTAGACGCCGCGCGGGATCGGCGGGCGCCGGATCAGCTTGGTGATGGCGTTGCTGCGCCGCGCCTTGTAGTCGGCCCACTCGTTCTCGCAGCGCTCGAGCGCGTCGATGGCGCGCAGCTGCGCGGCGTCGGCCGCGTAGCCGCGCTCGGCCAGCGTCTGCTCGTAGATCGCGCGGACCGGCACGTCAGAAGTTCAGCGTGCGCTTGTCGACCGCCAGCGCGGCTTCCTTGGTCGCTTCGGACAACGACGGATGGGCATGGCAGATGCGCGCGATGTCCTCGGCGCTGGCCTTGAACTCCATCGCCACCACGGCCTCGCTGATCAGCTCGCTGGCCTGCGGGCCGACGATGTGCACGCCCAGGATCTCGTCGGTCTTGGCGTCGGCCAGGAACTTGACCATGCCGGTGGTGTCGCCAAGCGCACGCGCTCGACCATTCGCCAGGAACGGGAAGGTGCCGGCCTTGTAGGCGCGACCTTCGGCCTTCAGCGCCTGCTCGGTCTTGCCGACCCAGGCCACCTCGGGGCTGGTGTAGATCACGAAGGGGATGGTGTCGAAGTTGACGTGGCCGTGCTGGCCGGCGATGCGCTCGGCCACCGCGACGCCTTCTTCTTCGGCCTTGTGCGCCAGCATCGGGCCGCGCACCACGTCGCCCACCGCCCACACGCCGGCCAGGTTGGTGCGGCAGTCGGCGTCGACGAC
>Ga0102832_1000477_pt1 | contig 63451 bp, 53 predicted proteins | sample EBPBio282013_DNA_FD_88942 | JGI IMG/M metagenome (GOLD analysis project Ga0102832, IMG submission 88942) | Wastewater treatment Type I Accumulibacter community from EBPR Bioreactor in Madison, WI, USA - Reactor 2_5/28/2013_ DNA (Illumina Assembly) | ecosystem: Engineered > Bioreactor > EBPR >...
GTCGACGGCCTCCAGCGCGGCGATCACCGCTGGATCGACCTCTTCGGGGCGCAACTGCACGTCCCGCGCCAACACGATGTTGTCCCGCACCGTCCCGACGAAGACGTGGTGCTCCTGGGTGACCAGCGCCACCTCGGTGCGCAGCACGTCCAGCGGCAGACCCATCACGTCCACGCCACCGACATCCACCTCGCCGGTCCGCGGACGGTTGATGCCGGCCAGCAGGCGTCCCAGCGTCGACTTTCCCGAACCGGACGGACCGACCACCGCCAGCCGCTCGCCGGGTTGCAGCTCCAGGTCGACCCCGTGCAGCACGTCGGTGCCCTCGCGGTAGGCGAACCTCAGGTCGCGCCCGGCCAGATCGGTGCCTTCCGGACGCTGCTCGCCGGGCGTCCGATCGTCCGGCATCTCGGCGATTCCCAGCAGACGGGTGGTGCCCGCCATGCCGACCTGCAGCCGGTCGAAGACCTGGATCAGGCGGTCCATCGGCTCGATCAGGCCCTGGGCGTAGATCGCGGCGGCGGTGATCTGGCCGATCGTCACCCAGCCCTGGGAGTAGCCCCAGGTGCCCAGGATGACGACCGCGATCAGCGGGAACTGGAAGGAGATGTCCAGCCAGATGAAGAACAGGTTGCGCAGGCTCATGGTGTAGCGCTCGGCCTGGTTGGACTCCTCGATGTCCTCGTCGACCGCGTCGATCCGCCGTCCGGCGAGGCCGAGGGCCTCAACCGTCCGGGCGCCGTCGACGGTCTCGGTCATGGTCGAGTTGATGCGGCTGTAGGTGCCGCCCTCGGTGATGTAGCCCTGCATGGCGTGGGCGAGATAGTGCCGGGTGGCGAGGAACAGCACCGTCAGCGTGACGAACACCGGCAACGCCAGGAACCACGAGTTCAGCAGCAGCGCGCCGATGGTCGCGAGCACGGTCACGATCGAGATCAGGAACTGCGGCAGGGCCCAGCGGATCGACTCGCTCATCTTCGACACGTCGGAGGTGATCCGGGTGAGCAGGTCGCCGGAGGAGGCCGCCTCGACCTTGCCCAATGGCAGCCGTAGGACGGTGCCCACCACCTCCTCCCGGGCGGACGCCAGCAGGTCGTAACCCAGCACCGCGGACGCTCGTCGCGCGGCGAAGGTGAGCACCGACTGGACGAGGACCACGCCGACCACCGCCAGGATGATCGAGTCGACGACTGCTGCTGCGCTCTCTCCGGCGGACACCAGATCGACCAGGTCGCCCAGCATCCGCGGCACCAGCAGCCCGGCGATCGCCGCCGCCGCGTTGAACGCGATGACGCCGGCCACCCGGGCCCTGCGGGTGGTGAGCAGCCTGCCGAGGAAGCGCGCGGCGGAGGCGTTGCCGGCCACCGGCAACCCGCGCTCGGGGTGGCGGGATTCGGCGTAGTAGGTCTCGGCCCGCTCCTGCCGCAGACGGTGCCGTAGGCGCCAGGCCTGCAGCCGGGCACGCGGCGGCAGGGTGCGGTCGATCATCAGATCGGACGACACTCGCGGTGCCGGCGGCGTGTCCCGCCAGGTCTCGGAGGAGGTGGCCAGCTGGTCAGCCATGGCACCTCCCTCGCCGGGCGCGTGCACTAATTGCCAAATAGCGGGCCTGCGCGGCAGATATGCCGCGGGGAGCGACTATTCGGCAGAAAGTTTCCCGATCGGCGGGCGAGGGCGGACAGCGGCGGAGGCTCATTCGTCCTCCTCCATGCCTCGGGCGACCACCTGGCGGTAGCGCGGATCGGTGGCGAGCAGCTCGGCGTGGCTGCCACGGGCTACCACGCGACCCTCCTCGAGCAGGGCGACCTCGTCGGCGTAGTGCAGCATCAGCGGCGAGGCGGTGATCACCACGGTGGTGCGGCCCCGCCGGTGCTCCGGCAGGCGCTCGGCGATCCGGGCCTCGGTGTGGGCGTCCACCGCCGAGGTCGGCTCGACCAGCACCAGTATCTCCGGGTCGAGCAGCAGGGCGCGGGCCAGCACCACCCGCTGCCGCTGACCTCCGGAGAGACCCCGGCCGAGCTCGTCGATGCGGCCCTGCCAGCCGCCGGGCAGACCGGCGTAGACATCCTCGGCGGCGGCGGTGCGCAGCGCTGCCTCGGCCTGCGCGCGGGTGTGGCTGCCGTGCGGGTCGACGGCGGTCTGCAGGGTGCCGGCGAAGAGCTGGCTGCCGGTGTCGGACACCACGATGCGGTTACGCAGTTCGGCCAGCGGCAACCGCGAGTAGTCGACCCCGTCCGCCTCGACACCCCAGGTGGCGTGGCCGGCCTCGGCGTCCGCGGCGGCAGCGGCCGCGCGGCGGGCATCGCGTTCGGCGCGGGCGCGCCGGGCGGCCCGTCCCTTCAGATCCTCGTCCTCCCCGGTCACCGGTGCGGCACCGGGCAGGTAGCGTCCCAGGCGGTCGGCCAGGGCCGCGGAATCCTCCGGGTCGGCGCTCACCACGGCCAGGTAGCGGCCGGGCTCGACGACCAGGCCGGAGGCCAGGTCACGCAGCCGGGGAGCCGGGGCCAACACCCCATCGCCCTCGGCCAGCGGCAGCTCGGTGTCGAGCAGGGCGATCGCCTTACGGGCCGACACCAGGGCGCGCACCCACTTCTGGGCGAACTCGAAGAAGGTCTGCAGCGGCCACACCATGAACACCGCGTAGCCCACGAACGAGATCAGCTGCCCCACGGTGAGTTCGCCGGCCATCATCTGGTGCGAGCCGAGCCACACCAGGGTGACCAGCAGCAGCCCGGCCAGCAGGACGCCAAGAGTCTCCGCCAATGCCTGCCAGGTACCGGTCACCACGCCGAGCCTGCGCACCCGCTGCGACTGCTGGTCGTAGTTCGAACCGAAGGTGGCCTCGCCGCCGATGCCGCGCAGGATGCGCAGCCCGGAGACGATGTCGGTGGCCATCGAGGTGAGCTCGCCGTTCTGGGTGCGCTCGGCGGTCTGTGCGGCGTTCAGCGGACGCAGCACCGGCGAGGTGGCGCCGACCAGCAGCGGCGCGGCGATCAGCACCACCCAGCCGAGTTCCGGCGAGGTGCCGAACATCAGCCCGCACACCAGGAAGAAGGCGAACAGGGCCGAGATCCCCCGGCAGAAGATCTCGAAGGCCGCTCCGAAGATGTCCGAGTCGGAGGACGAGATGCTGAGCACCTCCCCGGTCGGCAGCCGGCGCGAGAGCACATGGCCCAGCTGACCCGCCTTGCGGACGACCAGCTTCTGGGTGCCGTACAGCGCGATCAGCCAACCGCGCACCGCCATGGTGTGCTGGGCGATGCCGCCGACCGCCCCGATCAGCACCACCACCGTGAGCAGACCCGCCCAACCCAGGGTGGCCCGCAGATCGCCGCGCAGGATGCCGATGTCGATCACCTTGCCGAGCAGAAACGGGCTGAGGGTTCCCGGCAGCATCCAGAGCAGCCCGAACAGCACGTTGACCGCGATCACGTCCGGCTGCTGTCGCAGCGTCCACCACAGGAAGGCGGACGGGCTACGGGTATCAGGCCGTGCGGTCGCGGTCGGTGCGTAGGCGTCGACGCGGGGCGGGAAGTCATGCATAGCCGGGCAACGTTACGCCGATCCGCGCCCGCCGTCACCTCGCCCCACCCTCCGGTTGTCCGACTCCGCGCGAGGGCTGGGTACAAGCACTACCCTGAGCGGGTGAAACCGTTCCTGCTGCTCGCCACCCGTGATCACGACGAGGCCGCCGCCGCCGAATACCAGTCGGTGCTGCGGCATTCGGGCCTGGCCCCCGACCAGTTGGAACACCATCGGGTGGAGAGCGAGCCGCTCGGCCCGATCGACCTGGACGCCTACTCGGGCATCTTCCTCGGCGGCAGCGCGTTCAACATCTCCGACGAGATCAAGTCGGAGAACCAGCGGCGGGTCGAGGCCGAGCTCAGCGCCCTGCTCGACCGGGTGGTCGACGCCGACTTCCCCTTCCTCGGCATGTGCTACGGGATCGGGACGGTCACCGCCCACCTCGGCGGGACGGTCGATCACACCTACTCCGAGATCGTCGGGGCGATCCCGGTCGCCCTCACCGACGCGGGCCGGGACGACCCCCTGCTGGACGGCATCGGCGACGTCTTCCATGCCTTCGTCGGTCACAAGGAGGCCTGCAACGGCACCCCGCCGGGTGTCGAACTGCTGGCCACCGGGGAAACCTGTCCGGTGCAGATGTACCGGGTCGGCTCCAACGTCTACGTCACCCAGTTCCACCCAGAACTGGACGCCGACGACCTGGCGGCCCGGATGCGGATCTACCAGCATGCCGGCTACTTCAAGCCCTCCGAACTGGACGACCTGATCGCGATGGCGCAGGCCTCGGCGGTCGACGGCGAGCAGCATCGGGTGCTGACCAACTTCGTCCGTCGCTTCCAGTCGTGACCGACTACCGCCCCGAGCCACCTACCAACACTCCCACCGAAGCGCTGCTCGAAGCCGGTCAGACGGTCGGCCACCACCTGCGCAGCCTCCCCGCCCTGCTGCCGCGAGCAGCCGACTACGCCGGCCTCGGCAAGCGCTGGGGCACCGAACTGCTCAGCGGCGCGACCGTCGGCGTGGTGGCTCTGCCGCTCGCGCTCGGCTTCGGAGTGGCCTCGGGCGCCGGTGCCACCGCGGGCATCGTCACCGCGATCGTCGCGGGCATCCTGGCGGCCGTGTTCGGCGGTTCGCACCTGCAGGTGAGCGGCCCGACCGGCGCGATGACGGTCGTGCTGCTGCCGGTGATCGCCCGCCACGGCGCCGACAAGATCCCGCTGCTGGCCGTGATGGCCGGCGTTCTGCTGCTGGTGCTGGCGGTCGCCGGGTTGGGTCGCGCGGTCGACCTGATCCCGTGGCCGGTGGTCGAGGGCTTCACGATGGGCATCGGCGTCATCATCTTCCTGCAGCAACTGCCGCTCGCCCTGGGCACCGCGAAAGGCGAATCGGAGTCGACGCTGGGCTCCGCCTGGGAGACCCTCGCCGCGACCGACTGGACGAAGGCCTGGCTGCCGCTGCTGGTGGTGGCGCTGGTGCTGGCGGTCAACCTGGCGCTGACCCCGATCAAACGCAATGTGCCGACCGCGCTGGTCGCCGTGGTGATCGGCACCCTGGTCGCCTGGGCGTTCAACCTGGACATCGAGCGGATCGGCGCGCTGCCGACCGGCCTGCCGATGCCCAGCGTTCCCACCTTCGACGGACGGCTGCTGACCAGCCTGGCAGCCCCGGCGCTGGCGATCGCGGCGCTGGCCGCCCTCGAATCGCTGCTGTCGGCACGGGTCGCCGATGGCATGGCGCCCAGCGTGCCGCGCACCAATCCCGATCGCGAGCTGTTCGGCCAGGGCGTCGCCAACCTCGGAACCGGGCTGTTCGGCGGGATTCCCGCCACCGGGGCGATCGCCCGTACCGCCGTCAACGTGCGCTCCGGCGGCCGCACCCGAGTGTCGGCGGTCTTCCACAGCATCGTGCTGGCCGTGGTGGTGTGGACGCTGGCGCCGCTGGTCTCGCAGGTGCCGCTGGCCGCCCTGGCCGGCGTTCTGATGTGGACGGCGATCCGGATGATCAACGTCCCGTTGGGCAAGCGGATCCTGCTCACCACCCGGGCGGACCGGACGACCTTCCTGCTCACCCTGGTCGCGACGATCGCCCTCGACCTGGTGATCGCCGTGCTGCTGGGAGTTGCGATGGCGGCGATGCACAGTCTGCGGCACATGGCCTCCTATTCGGTGGTGCGCCCCGAGCATCTGCCGGTCGACACCGCCGAAGGGCTGGTCGACGTCGCTTCCGATGAACTCCGGGCGAAGATCGCGCTCTACCGCGTGGACGGTGCCCTGTTCTACGGCAACGCCCGCCGGTTCACCGAGCTCGTGCTGGAGGAGAACGGGTGCCGCGGGGTGATCCTGCGGTTCCATCGGTTGCAGGTGATGGATGCCTCGGGCGCCGACGCGCTCAAGCAGGCCATCCTCACCCTCACCGCCCAGGGCGTCACCGTCATCGTCCAGGGGATGACGGACGCGCAGCTGCAGACGGCCTACTCGCTGCGCGCCTTCGCCCCCGACCAGTACGCGGCCTCGCTGCCCGAGGCCCTGATGGCGCTCGACCGGGCCCTGAGCGACGACGAGCCGGACGCCGACGGGCAGGACGCCGCTGGCGTCCACTAGCGTGAGGCCGTGCCCAGCCCACGTGGTTCCGCAGCCGGAGTGATCCGCGCCGCGAAGGCGCTGGCACGGCAGGTCACCGACGCGACCGGCGTCCTGCAACGGGCGCGCGCCGACATCCCCGCCCGGCACGGTGACGTCCTGGACGGACTGGTGGCCGCCGCGCTGTCCGGGCTGCCGCTGGAGACGCTGCGGGCCGCCTCGCAGGGGCGGCTGAACCTCTCGCCGCTGCTCTCCGCCGGCTACACCGCCGTCGGGCAACTGCCGGACGAAGCCGCGCTGACCCGCATTCCAGGCATCGGGACGGCGTCGGCCCGGGCGTTGCGGGCGGCGGGGGACGCGGTGCGCGCCGGGCTCGCCGAGGAGACCCGGTTCCGGATCGACCTCGACCCGTCCAATGCCGCCGCGACCGCCCTGCTGCAGGCGCTGGACCGCTACGACCTGCTGCGCCGGGAATCCTCCGGGCTCGGCGAGCCGCTTGCCGATCTTGTGCTGCGGCTGCCGGCCGAGCTGGCCACCGCCCGGCCGGCCGCCAACCCGGTGCGCTGGCTCTTCACCGGCGGCCAGCATCGCGAGGCGGCGCTGGCGGCTGCCGACCGGCTCGCGGCGCTGCTCGGCCAGGCGGAGGAGAGCCGGCTGGCCGAGCGGATCGAGCGGCTGCGGCAGGCTGCCCGCCGTCCACCCGGCGATCCCTGGCCCGACTTCCAGGCCCGCGCCGCCGACTACTACGCCCTGCTCAGCGAGTTCGTGGCCACCGGCGTCCCGTCCGACGCGGTGCAGGGCTTCCTCACCGACGACGTGGTGGCCGATGTCGAGGCGCAACCGCTCGACGGCCGGCTGCGTCACGTCGATCTGCGCGGCTACCAGTCCTTCGGCGCCCGGTTCGCGCTCGTCCGGCGGCGGGTGATCCTGGGGGACGAGATGGGCCTGGGCAAGACCATCCAGGCCCTGGCCGCCACCTGCCACCTGCGCACCCTGGACGGTGGCCCGGTGCTGGTGGTCTGCCCGGCCTCGGTGATGGCGAACTGGGAACGCGAGATCGAGCACCGCACCCTGCTGCCCGCGCTCACCCTGCACGGCCCGGACCGCCAGGACGAGGTGACCCAGTGGCTGGCCGAAGGGCCGATCGGGATCACCACCTACGACACCCTGCGCCGGCTCGAACTGCCGCACGACCTACGGCTCACCGCCCTGATCGTGGACGAGGCGCACTACGTCAAGAACCCCGACACGGCGCGGTCGCGGACCGTCCGCCGGCTGGCCGGGACGGCGGACCACGTCTGGTTCCTGACCGGCACGCCGATGGAGAACGCGGTCGACGAGTTCGCCCAGCTGATCCGGCACCTGCAATCCGACCTGGTGCCGCCGGACGGGATGCCGTCGGGCTCGGTGACCTTCCGCCGCCGGGTGTCGCCGGTCTACCTGCGGCGCAACGCCGAGGACGTCCTGGTCGAACTGCCGCCGCGGCAGGAGATCGACGAATGGGTGTACCTCACCCCGCACGACCAGACCCGCTACGCGGCGGCGGTCGCGACCGGGAATCTGATGGGCATCCGCCGGGCCGGTTTCGGCGGGCCCCACTGCGCCAAGCTCGACCGCCTGGGCGAACTGCTGGCGGAGGCCGCGGCGAGCGGGCTCAAGGTGATCGTCTACTCCTACTTCCGCGACGTGCTCGGCTGGGCGGGGACGGTGGCTGCCGCGCCCGTCTTCGGACCGCTCACCGGCGACGTCCCACCCACCCAGCGGCAGCAGATCGTGGACGCCTTCACCGCCCACCGGGGCCCGGCCGTGCTGTTCGCGCAGATCCAGGCCGGCGGCGTCGGGCTCAACCTGCAGGCGGCGTCCGTGGTCGTGCTGTGCGAGCCGCAACTGACCCCGTCCAGCGAGGAGCAGGCGATCGCCCGCGCCCACCGGATGGGCCAGGTTCGCCCCGTCCAGGTGCACCGGCTGCTCGCCGTCGACACGATCGATGAGCGGATCACCGACCTGCTTGCCGGCAAACGCGCCGACTTCGATGCCTACGCCCGCCGCAGCGACCTGGCCGAATCCTCTCCGGCGGCCGTGGATGTCACCTTCGGCGATCTCGGCAAGCAGCTGGTCGCCGAGGAACAGTCCCGCGTGCTCCGCTGACTCGCCAGGTCAGGCCGCCGCCAGGGCCGGGAGCGCCACGTAGGGTTCGAGCGCTCCGCGCTCCCGCTCCAGCAGGTGACCGCGATGGACGAACCAGGCCGCGACCACCGGCACCAGCGCACCCACCCAGGCCAGCGGCGCGGCGACCGCCACTCCGACGAACCCGAGCGAGCCGACGAGGAACAACCCGGCCGCGGCCCGGAACACCAGCTCCATGAAGCCGGCGAGCATCGGAACCCCGGTCGAGCCGAGGCCCTGGATGGCATTGCGCAGCACGAAGAGGGAGGCGAGCAGCGGGTAGAGCGCGCAGTTGATCGCCAGATACTGATGGGCCATGGCCACCACGGCCTGCTCCCCGGCGCCGACGAACAACTGGACGATCGGAGTGCCGAGCCCGATGATGAGCGCGCCCAGCGCCGCGGCGAGCACCCAGGTCGCCACCACCGTGCGGAAGACGCCGACCCGGATCCGGCGCCACTGCCGCGCGCCGCGGTTCTGGGCGACGAAGGTGGTGATTGCGGCGCCGAAGGAGGCCAGCGGGGCGACCGCGAGCTGGTCGACCCGCATCGCCGCCGTGGTCGCCGCCACCGCGTCAGCGCCCAGCCGGTTGATCGCCGTCTGCAGCACCACCGCGCCGATGGCGATCACCGAGAACTGGAAGCCCATCGTGAGGCCGTAGCGGGCCGACTCGGCCAGCTCGCCAGGGCGCAGATCCCAGTCACGGCGACGCAGCCGCAGCGCCGGCATCCGGCGGGCGATCAGCGCCAGGCAGGCGGCCACGGCGGTCAGCTGGGCGATCACCGTGGCGAGCGCGGCGCCACCCACGCCGAAGCCGAGCACGCCGATGAAGAAGACCACCAGCCCGGCGTTCAGCAGGCAGGAGAGGATCAGGAAGTACAGCGGCGTTCGGCTGTCGCCCAGGGCTCGGATCACGGCGGCCAGGTAGTTGAAGGCCATGGTGGCGCCCGCGCCCCAGAAGGTGACGGTGAGGAAGGTGGCGGCGGCCGGCAGCAGCTCGGGCGGGGTGCCGAGCAGTCGCAGCATCGGGCGGGCTCCGAGCTCGCCGAGGGCGGTGATGGCCAGCGCGATGCCGCCCGAGACCATGATGCCGGCGGCGACATGGCGACGCATGGCGGCCAGATCGCCCGCGCCGAAGGCACGCGCCACCGGGATCCCGAGGCCGGCCGATGCCCCGAAGGTGAAGCCGATCAGCAGGAAGTGCAGGCTGCCGCTGGCACCCACGGCAGCCAGCGCGTTCACCCCCAGCAGCTGGCCGACCACGGCCGCATCGGTGAAGGCGTAGAGCTGCTGGAAGAGATTGCCGACCAGCAGCGGCAGGGTGAAGGCGATGATGACGCGTAGGGGGGATCCGACAGTCAGGTTGTGGGTCATGAGTCTTTCGAGGACGCGGGAAGCCCACCGGCGCACAGCAGCGCCGGTGGAAGGTGTGGTGTGGGTTGTCGCGTGCCGGCGGGGGTGGCCAGGCAACGTGCAGCTCGCGAGTAACCGTACTCCTCTCGCGGCCGCTCGTCACATCGGCGATCAGCCGCCGTCCAACGGCACCACGCCCGGCGCGTTCGCCAGGTAGCGCCCGGTCTCCAGGTAGTTCCGCATCCGCGCCACGGTGTTGCTCAGGTAGCGCGGCAACCACCCGCGATAGGTGGCGTGGGCGGTGGTGACCAGGTCGTTGGCGAGGACGAGATTCCGCGACGCCACGACCGCCTCGTACTCGTCCGTGCTGAAGACCGGCAGCGATCGCTCCTGCGCGTAACCCTCCAGCCACCACTGTTCCCGCCGCGCGTCATCGCGCAGGTAGTAGGCGGAGATGGCCAGGTCCTGCGTCGGCACGCCCCATCCGGCGTCGTCGAAGTCGAGGACGGCCAGTCGTCCGGCATTCCAGCGCAGGTTCCAGCCATGCAGGTCGGCGTGCAACGCGATCCGGGGGCCGCGCGCCACCACCTGGTCGTACCGTTCCTGGATCTGGCCCATCGCCGCTCGGATGACGCTGTGGGATTCCGGATCCAGGCCCGGCACCTCACCGGCCAGCCGGTCGGGCACGTTCATCAGCACCGAGTCGATGCCGGGCAGGTCCGCCCCGGGCGGCATCGTCCAGCCCTCGGCGTGTCCGTGCAGCCGCGCCGTCAGCCGCCCCGCGGCGAAGCACTGAGCGCGGGTCGGGGTCTCCCCCAGATCGTGGCCCGGCAGCCACGAGAACAGCACCGCCGGCAGGGGACGCCCGAACTCGGAACTCGGCACCATCGTGGAGAGCTCCCCGGTGCGGGTTCGCTGCGGCGACGGAACCGTCAGCTCCGGGTCGCTGCCCAGCGCGTCCAGCCAGGCCAGTTCCGCCACCAGGTGCCCCGGCTCCTTGTGGGCCTGCACGTTGATACGCAGGGCGTAGCGCGCGTCCCCCGCCCGCACGCCGAAGGTCGCGTTGTAGCCGTGGTTGATCAGGCGCAGGGTCGGCTCGGGCAACTCCCATGCCGCGAGCGCCTGCCGGGCCAGCCGGCGCAGCACCTGCAGCTGGGTACGGCGGGAGGCCTGCTCATAGGGGACGCGCACCCGTGGATTCTGCCCGCTGGGGCGCTCATGGCACCAGCCTTCGGCGTCCCAACCATTGAACATGCAACCATTCGATTTGGAACATCCGCCGCTCGCGCGTTACTGTCCTGCGCATGCACGCCAGCATCAACCACACGACCTGCGCCGCCATGATGCGCGGGCTGTGTTGTTGTCGCGTCGTCGCGTGACGGGCTGATACCGCTTCTTTCCGGTCTGCCCCCGGCCCTCGTAGGCCTGCGCAATCCTCTCACACCAACATCGGCTGCTCGGCCGAAGGCCGCGGCGTCCCGATTTCGACCCGCTAGAAAATCCTCTCGAAAGGAACCCCATGTCTCTACGGACAACAGCCCTGGTAGTGGCGGCGAGCGCCCTCGTGCTCGCCGGCTGCGCCGCGGCCCCGGGCGCCACGTCCCAGGCGCCCGATCCCACCAGCAGCCAGACCGCTCCCGGAGGCGCGGCGACCGGCACCTTCACCTACGTCATCGCCAGCGACCCGACCTCCCTGAACCCGATCAACACCAGCGACCGGTGGGGCCTGACCACCACCAACATCGTCTACTCGCCGCTGGCCCGGGTGGAGGCGGACGGCACCGTCGTGAACGAACTCGCCGAGAGCATCGAGCCCGCCGAGGACGGGCTGTCGGTGACCGTCAAGCTGAAGGAGGGCATCGTCTGGTCGGACGGCGAGCCGCTGACCGCCGACGATGTCGTGTTCACCTACACCAACAAGGCGGTGAAGGAGAACGGGAATGCCGACCTGCTGTGGATCGGCGACAAGCCGATCCAGGCGGTGAAGGTGGACGACCTGACCGTCCGCTTCGAGCTTCCGTCGTTCAGTGCCGCCGCCCTCTCCAACATCGCGACCGAGACCTACATCATCCCCGAGCACGTCTACTCCGGGGTCACGGACTTCTCGGTGGCCGAGCTCGACCCGATCGCCGTGGGTTCCGGGCCGTACAAGCTGGTGGAGTACAAGCGCGGCGAGTACCTGCGGTTCGAGGCCAACGAGTCCTTCTACGGCGGCAAGCCGGCGATCGCGAACCTCACCCTGCAGATCGTCGCCAACGCCGACACGGTGAAGGCCGCGCTGCAGACCGGTGAGGTGGATGCCTCCTTCGTCACCCCCGCGCAGATCGCCGACCTGACGGGGTCGCCGATCGACGTCCACGCCTACCCCGAAGGCCGGGTGGCCTACCTGGGCGTGGTGGCACCGAAGGTGAAGGACGTGAAGGCCCGGCAGGCGATCTTCTTCGCGCTGAACCGTGACGACCTGAACAAGGCCGCCTACCTCAGCGAGGAGTACTTCCAGAACGCCTACTCGATCCTCCCGCCGTCCAACCCGTTCGCCACCACGGAACTGGAGAGCTACGCCCAGGATGTGGAGAAGTCGAAGCAGCTGCTGACCGAGGCCGGCGCCGCCGGTCTGAAGCTCACCCTCGGGTACGCCGGTGCCGATCCGGCCCAGACCGTGCAGGCGACGCTGATTCAGCAGCAGCTGGCCGCGGCCGGCATCACCGTCGAGCTCGCGGGCGTGGAGCCGGGTGCGGTCTACTCCGAGATCGAGAAGGGTGCCGATTCCGCCTACGACCTGTTCCTCGGCGGCTACATCATGGGCATCGAGCCGGACGCGTACAGCCTGCTGTTCCGCACCGGCGCCTCGGCGAACTACTTCGGTTACGGCAACCCCGCCACCGATGCGCTGTTCGACAAGGGGATCACCACCGCCGACCTGGCCGAGCGGAAGGCCATCTACGCCGACCTGCAGCGTCAGATCGCCGATGACGCGGTGTTCTTCCCGATCGCCGACAATCTGAAGATCCTGGCCGTCAACCAGCGGATCGGCGGTGTCGAGGACGCCAAGCCGGCGCCCATCTACACCCTGGAGAACTTCGGCAAGCTGACCGAGAAGTAGCACCCTCGGCGCCCGTCCGGCGCCGAGGGCCAGCCTTGGTGTCCGAGGGCCAGCCCTATCGGCTGGTCCTCGGCACCTGGGGCTGGCTCTCGATCTGGGAGACGGTCGCCGAGCGGCCGCCAGTCTGGGACCCTCTTCTGAGTAGACGAAAGGAGTGAGATGGCGCTCTACATCGGACGCCGCCTGCTGCAGGTCATCCCGATGCTGCTGCTGATCTCGCTCGTGGTCTTTCTGATGATCCAGGCGGCGCCGTACGACGTCGTCGACTCCATCACCACCCCCAACATGTCGGCCGAGACCATCGAGATCATCCGGCAGCGCTACGGCCTGGACGACCCGGTGCTGGTGCAGTACTTCCGCTGGCTCGGCAACGTGCTGCAGGGGGATCTGGGCTACTCGCTGGTCAGCCAGTACAGCATCAGCGCCGACCTGGCCGCCAAGATCCCCAACACCGTCATCCTGGTGGTGCCGGCCTACCTCACCGCCCTCGCGCTGGCCATCGGGCTGGGGCTGTGGGCCGGCGCCAACCACGGCCGCCGGATCGACCGGTTCATCGACGGCGCCTCGGCGATCGGGCTGGCGACGCCGCCGTTCTGGTTCGCGCTGCTGGTGATCTACCTGTTCGGCTACTACCTGAACTGGTTCCCGATCATCGGCATGCACACCGTGGGCCAAGACGATCTGATCGACCTGCTGCGCCACTTCGTGATGCCCTACCTCGTGCTCACGGTCGCCTTCGCCCCCGAACTGCTCCGGTACGTCCGCTCGTCCACGGTCTCGCAACTGCGCGAGGATTACGTGCTCGTCCAGCGCGCGTTCGGGGCGAGCCGCGCGGAGATCTTCCGCAACCACGTCAGCCGCAACGTGCTGCTGCCGATCGTCACCCAGATCGGCGTGGCGCTGCCGCTGCTGGTGACCGGTGCGATCATCACCGAGACGATCTTCGGCTGGCCCGGCGTCGGCCCCTACTTCCTCACCGCCACCAAGAGCCTGGACTATCCGGTGATCCTGGCGATCCTGCTGCTCTCGGCAACGCTGGTGATCGTCGGAAACCTGATCGCCGACATCCTCTACGTGCTGGTCGACCCGCGGGTGCGGCTGGAGCGGAGCCGCTCATGAGCACGCTCACCACCGTCCCGCGCGAGCGCCGGCTGCGCGATGCCCTGGCCCGCGCGCCCCAGGCCTGGTTCGCGCTGATCTTCCTCACCGTGGTCATCCTGCTCAGCCTGCTGGCCCCGTTGCTGCCCCTCGACCCCGACACCACCGACCTGGACGCGATGTCCGCGCCGCCCAGCCTCGAGCACTGGTTCGGCACCGACCAACTCGGGCGCGACTACTTCGCGCGGGTGGTCTTCGGCGGCCGGATCTCGCTGCTGGTCGGCTTCCTGGCCATGATCGCGGCGACCGCGATCGGCGCGCTGGTCGGCCTCGTCGCGGGCTTCGCCCACCCCCGCATCGACAACCTGCTGATGCGACTGGTCGACTTCCTGTCGTCGATCCCCTGGATGATCCTGGTCATCGTCGCCAGCGTCTTCCTGCGACCCGGACTGGTCACGATCATCATCGTGATCGGCGGCTTCACCTGGATGACCACCGCCCGGCTGGTGCGGGCCGAGACGCTGTCGGTGAAGGAGCGCGCCTACGTCGGCTACTCCGGCTACATCGGCGAGCGGGCCCCCCGGATCGTGGGGCGCCACATCCTGCCGGACGCGTTGCCGACCATCCTGGTCGCCGCCACCACCAACATCTCGCAGGCGATGATGACCGAGGCCTCGCTGAGCTTCCTCGGGGTCGGCATCCAGCAGCCGATGGCGTCCTGGGGCAGCCTCCTGCAGACCGCCCAGGGCAGCCTGCAGCAACTCCCGCACCTGGCGCTCATCCCCGGCCTGCTGATCATGGCGACGGTGTTCTCGTTCAACGCGCTCGGCAACACGCTGCGCCGCTACCTCTCCAGGGGGGCGTGATGACCGACGTCCTGCGCGTCGCCGGGCTGACCGTCGACATCCCGAACCGCGACGGGGTGGCCGTCCGAGTGCTGCACGACGTGGACTTCACGGTCGGCCACGGCGAGATCGTCGGAGTGGTGGGCGAATCCGGATCGGGCAAGACCATGCTGATGCGCTCGGTGGTCGACATCCTCCCCGAGACCGCGATCCGCACCTGGACGGCCTGCGAGGTGGACGGCGTGGACCGCACCACCCGCTCCCGCGGCGATCGGCTGCCGGTGTCGATGATCTTCCAGGATCCGATGACCTCGTTGAACCCGGTTCGGCGGATCGGCTACCACCTGGTCGAGGTGATCCGGCGCTTCCAGGGCGTGACCGGGGGCCGCGCGAGGCAGTTGGGAATCGAGGCCCTCGATCAGGTCGGGATCGACGATCCGGCGCGCCGGTTCCGGCAGTATCCACACGAACTCTCCGGCGGGATGCGGCAGCGGGTGATGATCGCGATGGCGCTGCTCGCCAAGCCCTCGCTGCTGATCGCGGACGAGCCCACCACCGCGCTGGACGTCACCGTGCAGGCCCAGATCCTCGACCTGATCACCGACCTGCGCCGGGAGGCCCGGCTGGCGGTCGCGCTGGTGACCCACGACCTGGGCGTGGTGGCGGGCACCTGCGACCGGGTCGCGGTGATGTGTCGGGGCCGGGTGGTCGAGGTCGGCACCACCGACGAGATCTTCTACGATCCCCAGCACCCCTACACTCGGGCCTTGCTCGCCGCGGCACCGGGGACGGAGGCCGCCGGCGGCAGCCTCACCGTCAGCGGCGGCGTCGCGTCCGAATGGGTGGACGCCAGCGCGGTCCGCGTCCAGCACTCCACCACCCACGCCTCGCTCGTCCCCGCGGAGGTCGCCCCATGACCACTGCTTCGGTCACCACCAGCCTGCTGAGCACCGAGTCCGTCAGCAAGCACTTCCCGATCAAGGGTCCGTTCGGCACCCGGACCGGTGTGCTGAAGGCCGTCGACCAGGTGTCACTCGACATCCGTAGAGGAGAGACGCTGGCGCTGGTCGGCGAGTCGGGCAGCGGGAAGACAACGCTGGGCCGCTGCCTGCTGCAGATGGAGCAGGTGACCTCGGGCGCGGTGCGCTACGAGGGAGTCGATCTCACCGCGCTCCCGGCGCAGCAGCGCCGTCCGTACCACCGCTCGATGCAGGTGATCTTCCAGGATCCGTTCAGTTCCCTGAACCCCCACCGCACCGCGCTGCAGCAGGTGCTCGAACCGCTGCAGGTGCTGACCGACGAGGTCGACCCGACCCCGCGCGCGCTGGCGGCGCTGGAGCAGGTGGGGATCACCGGCGACGCCGTCCACAAGTACCCGCGGGCGTTCAGCGGGGGGCAGCGGCAGCGGATCGGGATCGCCCGCGCCATCTCGGTGCGTCCGGCATTCGTCATGTGCGACGAGCCGGTGTCGGCGTTGGATGTGTCGATCCAGGCCCAGATCCTCAACCTGCTGTCGTCACTGCAGCGCGAACTCGGCCTGACCTATCTGTTCATCTCCCACGATCTGTCGGTGGTGCGCCATCTGGCGACCCGGGTCGCCGTGATGTACCGCGGACGGATCGTCGAATTGGGCGGAACCGAGCAGCTCTTCACCGACCCGCTGCACCCCTACACCCGCACGCTGCTGTCGGCGATCCCGGTTCCCGATCCCCGGCGTGCCCGGGAGGCGAAGCTGCTGCGCGCCGAGCGCCCGACCGAGTGGTTCGCCTGGCCGGATGACCCGCAGCACCTGGTGGAAGCAGCGCCGGGCCACTTCGTCGCGGGGTAGCTCAGCGCGGGTCGCGCTCCCCGGCCAGGACGGGGACGCCGAGCACGTTCCCAGCCGGCGGCAGCGGGCAGGTGCCGAAGTCGCTGAACGCGCAGGGCGGGTTGGCAGCGAAGTTGAAGTCCACGACGAGTTCCTCTGCGGGCTCCTCGTCCAGCACGATCCAGCGGAATTTGGAGTTGCCGGGGTCACGGAAGGAGATCAGCCAACCATCGTCCCCGCCGGTGACCTTGAGCGTGCTGGGTTCTCCGCCGACCAGCAGGTCGACCTCGCCGGTCACCTGGGTGGAGAAGCTCACCCGGGCGGCCGCCGATCCGATGACCAGTTCCTGGTTGTCGGCGTAGGGACGGTAGGCACCGGTAAGTCGCCAGGCCGGGTCGTAGTCGAAGGCAGGCACCCCGGCGTAGCTCCGCAGGCCGGGAGAGTGCGGATCGCGAACCCGGACGGCGAGGAACCCATCCCGCAGGATGAGCTCCAGCCGGCGCTCGTGATGGCTGACGGAGGGCGCCTCGCCGTCAGCCGGGTTCCACAGCAGGGTCGGCTCGGTGACCGGCTCGCCCTCCAACAGAACGGGGTCGGCTGCCCCGGCGGGATCGACGTGCACGCCCCGATCGTCCGCCCACCACAGACCGGGAAGATCCTCCAGCGAGGTGGGCTCGTCCTCCAGCCAGTGCAGGGCGGTCAGGCTCAGCCAGCCGTACGGCTGACCGAACTGGTCGTCGCGCTGCTCACGCCACTCCTGCCAGCGCTGTTGCTGCCCGGCTACGGTCGATGCATCCATGGACGAATGGTAGGCGCCGTCCATGGCGATCAAGCCGGGTGGCCAAGTCGTAGCGTCGCCACAGGCTCCGGCCAGTTTCGTCGTCGACCCTGGGCAGACCCTCGGGAATCGCCCGAGGCGAATCCGAAGGAGCCCCCGATGAAGAAGAGAACGGTTGCCCTCGTGTCCGCCGCCGTCCTGACCGCTGGTCTGGGAGTCGGCGCCACCCAACTCGCCACCGCCGAGACTCCCACGCCTTCGCCCACGGCGTCCCCGACCGACAGCCCGCAGAAGACTCCCGCGCGCAAGGGCGGTCACGGAGATCGTGCCAAGCTCGATCTCAGCGGGCTGGCGAGCAAGCTCGGGGTCGACGAGACCAAGCTCTCCGAGGCCGTCTCCGCGGCTCGTAAGGCGACCGCGCCGACTGAGCAGACCAAGCCCTCGGAGGCGGCCGATCGCGAAGCCGCGCGGGCTGCCCGCCAGGCGGCGTTCGCCAAGGCGCTCGCCACCGAACTCGGGATCGACGAGGCCAAGGTCACCGCCGCTCTGGACGAGTTGCGCACCGAGCGCGAGGCCGAGCGGGCCGCCCAGAACAAGGCCGTGCTCGACCAGGCCGTCAAGGACGGGAAGCTCACCCAGGCCGAGGCTGACGCCGTGCAGAAGGCCGCAGATCAGGGCATCGTCCGGATCGGCGGACGCGGCCGCTGAGCCACGACCAGGCCGCCCTTGACCCGGACGGGGGCCGGCCGCGAAGGTGATCGTGATGAACGATCCCATCGCGGTCGAGCCCGCCCGCCGCCACCCCGGGACGGTGCGCGAGGTGTTCTGGGCGTTCCTGGTGCTGGGGGTTACCTCGTTCGGCGGACCGGTGGCGCACCTGGGCTACTTCCGGGAGGCCTTCGTCAAGCGCCGCCAGTGGCTGGGGGACCGCGCCTTCGCCGACCTGGTGGCGTTGTGCCAGTTCCTGCCCGGGCCCGCCTCCAGCCAGGTCGGCATGGCGATCGGCCTGCATCGCGCCGGGTTCGGTGGCCTGCTGGCAGCCTGGACGGCGTTCACGCTGCCGTCCGCGGTGCTCCTGGTGGGCTTCGCCTACGGCGTGACCGCGGTGGGGAGCAGCGCCAGCGCCGGCTCGCTACAGGGATTGAAGGCGGCGGCGGTCGCGGTCGTCGCGCACGCCGTGCTTTCGATGGCGAGGACGTTGACCCCGGACGCCAAGCGGGCGACCATCGCTGTCGCGGCGATGGTCGGGGTGCTCCTCGTCCCGGGCATCGCGGTTCAGGTGGTGGCGATCGCCCTCGCCGGCGTGGCCGGGGTGCTGTGGCTGGCCCCGGCCGCCTCCGAGCCGGACGCCGGGTCGTTCACGGTTCGGGTGCCACGTTGGGTGGCGATCGGCAGTCTGACGGCCTTCTTCGCCCTCCTGATCGGGCTTCCGGTGCTCGCCGCGACCCTGGACGACCCCACCCTGGGCCTCTTCGACATCTTCTATCGAGCCGGAGCCCTGGTGTTCGGTGGCGGGCACGTCGTACTCCCGCTGCTACAGGCCGAGACGGTGGCGACCGGCCTGATCGGTCACGACGCCTTCCTGGCCGGCTACGGCGCGGCGCAGGCCGTACCCGGACCGCTGTTCAGTTTCGCGGCCTTTCTCGGGGCGGTCACCACCACTCCGCCCTCCGGAGTGCTGGGCGCGGCGATCGCGTTGGTCGCGATCTTCCTTCCCGCCACCCTGCTGGTCGTCGGAACCCTGCCGTTCTGGGAACGGCTGCGGCATGCGCCGCTGGCTCAACGCGCCCTGATGGGAGTGAACGCCGGCGTGGTCGGCATTCTCGCCGCCGCGCTCTACAACCCGGTGTTCACCCAGGGCGTCACCTCGCCGATGTCCCTGGCGATCGCCGCCGCCGCCTTCGTGGCGCTGAACTCTTGGAAGGCACCCGCCTGGGCCGTGGTCATCGCCGCCGGCCTGCTCGGCTGGGCCGTGCTGTGAAGCCTGGCCGAGTCATTCGGCCAGGCCAGCCGTAGCGCGCCGGTTCCCGTGGCGGAACAAGTTGGGCGAAACATCTGTTGAGTCTGGTGCACTCAACCCTGAAGGACTTCCTCATGCCTACCAAGCGTCTCCCCGTCCTCTTCCTCGACGACGTCGTTCTGCTGCCCGGGATGATCGTCCCGATTCCGCTCGACGAAGCGGCGCAGGCCGCCATCGATGCCGCCCAGACCTCCTCGGACGGCGAGCTGCTCGCCGCGCCGCGACTGGACGACCGGTACGCGGCCCACGGGGTCGTGGCAAGCGTGGAGAAGATCGGACGGATCCGCGGCGGTGCTCCGGCCGCGGTGCTGCGCACCGGCGAGCGCGCCCGGATCGGGAGCGGCGTCACCGGCCCCGGCGCGGCGCTGTGGGTCGAGGCGGAACCCGTCGAAGAGACCGCCGTCACCGACCGCGTCCACGCCCTGGCCGAGGAGTACAAGCGCCTCGTCGTCGCCGTCCTGCAGCGCCGGGAGGCCTGGCAGGTGATCGACACCGTCAGCGCGATCGAGGATCCGAGCGCCCTGGCCGACACGGCCGGGTGGGCGCCGTACCTCTCCAACGACCGCAAGCGGCAACTGCTGGAGACACCCGAGACCGAAGACCGTCTCACCCTGCTGATCGAGTGGACCAGGGATCATCTCGCCGAGACCGAGGTCACCGACAAGATCGGCGAGGACGTCCGCGAGTCCATGGAGAAGCGGAACCGCGAGTTCCTGCTCCGCGAACAGCTCAAGGCGATCCGCAAGGAGCTCGGCGAGGGCGAGCCCGAGGGCAGTGAGGACTACCGCGCCCGGGTCGAGGCCGCCGACCTGCCCGATTCTGTCCGGGAGGCCGCGCTGCGCGAGGTCGACAAGCTCGAACGCTCCAGCGATCAGAACCCCGAGACCGGGTGGATCCGCACCTGGCTGGACACCGTGCTCGAACTGCCCTGGAACGTGCGGACGCAGGACTCCACCGATCTCGGCGCCGCGCGCGCCGTGCTCGATGCCGATCACCACGGCCTGGACGAGGTCAAGGAGCGGATCGTGGAGTACCTGGGCGTCCGAGCCCGCCGTGCCCAGCGTGGTCTGGAGATCGTCGGCGGTCGCGGCTCCGGCGCGGTCATCCTGCTGGCCGGCCCGCCCGGGGTGGGCAAGACCTCGCTGGGTGAATCCGTGGCCCGCACGCTGGGACGCAGGTTCGTCCGGGTCTCGCTCGGCGGCGTCCGGGACGAGGCGGAGATCCGCGGCCATCGGCGTACCTACGTCGGCGCGCTGCCGGGCCGGATCGTCCGCGCGATCAAGGAGGCCGGCTCGATGAACCCGGTCGTGCTGCTGGACGAGGTCGACAAGGTGGGCGCCGACTACCGCGGCGACCCCGCCGCCGCGCTGCTGGAGGTGCTCGACCCGGCCCAGAACCACACTTTCCGCGACCACTACCTGGAACTCGACCTCGACCTCTCCGACGTGCTGTTCATCGCCACCGCCAACGTGCTGGAGACCATCCCGCCGGCCCTGTTCGACCGCATGGAGCTCATCGGAATCGACGGCTATACCGAGGACGACAAGGTGGCCATCGCTCGTGACTTCCTGGTGCCGCGGCTGCTCGAACGCGCCGCGCTCACTCCCGAGGAGGTCACGGTGATCGACGACGCGCTGCGCGAGATCGCCGCCCACTACACCCGCGAGGCCGGCGTCCGCGCGATGGAACGGATGCTTGCCAAGGCCTTCCGCAAGGTCGGGCTCGAGGAGCTGCCGGCGGTCGTGGACGTGGGTTCGCTGAAGGAGCTGATCGGCCGGCCGCGGTTCCTGCCGGAATCGCGGGAGCGGACGGCCGTCCCAGGTGTCGCTTCCGGGCTCGCCGTGACCGGCATGGGCGGCGACGTGCTCTACATCGAGGCATCCCTGCTGCCCGGCACGACCCCGTCGCTGACGATCACCGGGCAGCTCGGTGAGGTGATGAAGGAATCGGCGCAGATCGCGTTGTCGTACCTGCAGGCCCATGCCCTCGAATACGGCATTACGCCCGAACGGCTGGAACACCCGTTGCACCTGCACGTGCCCGCCGGCGCGGTACCGAAGGACGGCCCCTCGGCCGGCGTCACGATGACCACCGCGCTGCTCTCGCTGCTCACCGGACGCAACGTCCGCGCGGAGGTCGGGATGACCGGCGAGGTCTCGCTGACCGGCCGGGTGCTGCCGATCGGTGGGGTCAAGCAGAAACTGCTGGCCGCCCAGCGCGCCGGCCTCGGCGTGGTCTACCTGCCCCAACGCAACGAGCCCGACCTCGACGACGTGCCCGCCGAGATCCTGAGCGAGCTCGAGGTACGGCTGGTCTCCGACGTCCGCGAGATCCTCAGTACGGCCCTCGAACCCGCCCGGGAGTCGAAGGCCGCCGCCTGAGTGCACGGCCCAGGACGGGCGCGTGCTGGGCCACAGGTTGGGCATGGACGTCATCGTCTAGCGGGAGATCGCGACGGCAAACTCATTCACTCCCTCCAGACGGTGGCGTCTCCAGTATTCGACCGCCGTCTCGTTCGGCTCGCAGGCTGATCGTCAGATCGTCCGCATCGTGGTCAGCGCGAGTCGAAGGTCGTCTCCGCCAGCAACCATGTGCTGGGTTAGGACTCGATCTGGCTATGCCTGACATGGCTGCTCGATCTTCGGCAGAACTATCCGACCTGCCGACCAACCAGGCTCGCGAAGCAGATCAGAGTGTTCGGTACATCGAGAAGATAGACCACTCTGCCATCCTGGCGCGGCAACGGCGCCGCGATCATCTGAGTGCCCATCACCTCCCATCCACTCTCGTCCTGAGGAGCCATATCCCCAGTGATCTCTACATAGACCAATCCGGGAAACTCGATACGGCGTAGCGCTTCGTAGTCGATCCGGAAGGTCAGGCTGAGAGTCCCCGGCACATCCATGCTGAGGCGGACCATGTCCACCGCTTCAGGCGCATCTGGTGAATCGACATCCCAAATGCCCTGTCCCTGAAGCTCCCACCCCGACTCAAACCGGAGCGATCCGGATTGTCCCGGAAACCACGGGTTGTCACTTCGGACTCTTCGACGCAACTCCACTAGAGACCTTCCTCCTTAACTGCGGTCCCCCGCACCTACCGCAGGCCCGCCGCCACCAACGCGGCCTCCGCCGTGGCAACCACAAGGTTCTCCTTCAGTATCCGAGGGACACGGAACTCCGGGTCCACCAACGGAATCAACTCGCCGGCAGGGCCCAGTTTTGCCACACCAAGGTCGGTCAACACCCACTCCCCGTGGCCCGACGAGAACTCTTTTAGCATGCCGTCATCAAACCGAGCGTGGAGCGCCAGGCGATAGTCGCCCAACACATCGCCGAAGAAATCGAGCGTTGGCTCCTTGACCTGAATCGCCGCCCAATACCCGAGAACCGCCCACTTCGATAGACGCCACATATCATCGTCATTCCCAAAGCGGGTCTCACGGCCTGACAAGACCTCCAGAACCGTCTCGTAGGCCACCTCAGGCAACGCCATCAGCTCCACCCGTTCGCATACCTGCGACAGCAACTCATCCACCTGCTCGGCCGACCTCAGCACTCGCTGAGTCAACTTGTGCTCAAGGACGATCTCACCCAAGTCGCCATGGGCCTCGAAACCAGAAACCGCATACACCTCACGGAGCAGCGGACCCCAATGCGATCGACAACAACCCCACCAGAAAGAATCGAAACCAGTGGGACAAGACGGGGCGCAACGGCATTGTCACGTGAGGGATTGCGGTCACTTTCGACGTTGAAATAGGACCAGCCCTCCGTGTGGGACACCTTCCCATCCGAACAGCCAAGCAATTCCTAGCATGAAGAAAACTCACACCAGCGGAGCCCGGCGACTTCATCCGGCGTGTCCCGCCCATGCGGCTCTCAGCCACAACCCGGCGCGCTGAGATCAGACGGGAGCCATCCGTTCGATGTGGCGCGCAGCGCAATGTTCCCCGGCTTGGAGGCCAGGACTACTTGCGGGTTGGGCTGCACCTTGCTGGAGTGCCCCAGCAGAGGGGCAATGCTGGTGGGCCTAAGTGGACTTGAACCACTGACCTCCGCCTTATCAGGGCGGCGCTCTAACCGTCTGAGCTATAGGCCCGCTGGTGCGTTGCACCGAGGGGAAACGTTACCGTGCCCGGTGGGCAGGTCTCAAATCCTTCGCAGCCCCGGCTCACACGATCGAGAAGCCGGGCGGCAGAGGGGCCCGGCCGGTGAGGGCGAGCAGCAGGGCCCCACCGTGTCCGGCGTCGAGCGCTGCCTCGGCCGCCAGCCGGACCGCGTCCGCCAAGGTGTCCCGACTCGGCTCGAAGCGAAGGCCGGTTGCTCGCGCGATGTCCAGACAGTGCACCACCAGCTCGAAGATGCGGGTGCGCAGGTACTCCTCCAGCGGCATCCCGCCCACCAGCGTGGTCAGGACGTATCCGGGCGGAAGGCCGTCGAGCGCCCGGCGTGCCCGATCGGCAAGCTCGACCACGGCGGCTACGGGGTCGTCACCCAGGGCCGCACCAGCCTGGCGACCACGCTCGGCGACCGCATCGGAATCGGGGAAGCTCTCGGCGATGATGCGGTAGTAGTCGACGGCAGTCGGTGCGGCGATCTGGTCGGCTGGCCGCGCGATGTACTCGATGACGGTGACGAGCGACCGTGAGGTGTGCCCGATCAGCGCTCGCAGATCCCACACGCCCAGCCCTGGGGCATCGAGAGACGCCATATCGACCCGGCGGACCAGATCGACATAGTCGGCCGCCGCCACGAGGTACCTGGCGAACGACTCGGAGCGGAATGCGTCGGTGCCCATCGGAACTCCGGTCCTACGCCGTTCGTCAGTCTTCGGCGAGGGTGACTTCCAGGCCGCCCAGGATGTTGGCGGAGAGGTTGTACAGGAAGGCGGCGATGGTTCCCAGCGCGGTCATCAGCACGACGTTGATCACGGCGATCAGCGCGGAGATGCCGAGCACCTTGTTCATGCTGATGTAGTCCTCGATCCGCCAGCCGGCGGTGTCGTTCGGGCTGGAGACCAGATCGGTGACCACCTCGTTGACCGCCGCGAAGATGCCCGAGGTCTCGATCACGGTCCACACCATGTAGACCGCCACCCAGAGCATGATCCCGAAGGCGATGGAGAACAGGAACACCGTCTTCATCACCGACCATGGATCGAGCCGGGAGAGCCGGAGCCGCGCCTTGCGGGTGCGCCGGCCGCCCTTGCGAACCGGCTTGGGAGCCGGTTCGTCGACCACCGGCGGTGCCGCGGGCGGCGGAACGGGCGTCGGCACCGTGACGGTGGCCTCGTACTGCGGCCCCGGAACGAGCGGCTCCTCCGGCGAACCCGCGGAATCCGGGGTGTCGCTTGCGGGTACCGGCGGAATCCGGACGACCGTGTCGTCCAGCCCGTTCTCGCTGTCGGACCTGCCTCCTTCGACCCGCCACTTCGGGGGGTCGACCAGCCCCGAAGCCGCTCCGGTCGCGGTCAGCTTGTCAGTCACCGTTCTCCTCCCCGGCCGGTGTGGCTACCACCGGGCCTGGTTCGTCCGAGTCAACGGTACCTTGCGAATTCGGCGTCGGGCCAGCTTCCTCCGGAGGGGACGCCGGTGAGGACGGCAGTTCGCCGCTCGATTCCGGGTTCAGCGCGATCACCGCCACGGCGTCCTCGTCCGCCACGCCGACGAACTTCACGCCCATCGTGTCGCGTCCCTTGGCAGGCACCTCCGCCACAGCGGAGCGGATGATCTGGCCGCTGACCTTGATGGCGATCACCTCGTCGGATTCCTGCACCACCAGGCCGCCGACCAGCGAACCGCGATCCTCGTTGAGCTTCATCGCCTTGATGCCCAGGCCACCGCGACCCTGCTGCCGGTACTCCGAGACCGCGGTCCGCTTGGCGAAGCCGCCGTCGGTCACGGTGAAGACGAACCGGTCGTCCTCGGGCATGTCGGCGCCGATCACGGACATCGACAGCAGCGCGTCGCCGGGCCGGAACTTCATGCCGGTGACGCCCGAGGTGGCCCGTCCCATCGGACGCAACTGCTCGTCGTCGGCCGCGAACCGGATCGCCTGGCCCTTGCGCGAGACCAGCAGGACGTCGTCCGCGGCGCTGCACAGCGCGGCGCCGATCAGCTCGTCGTCCGGCTCGCGGAAGTTGATCGCGATCACGCCCGCCTGGCGCGGCGAATCGTAGGAGCGCAGCTCGGTCTTCTTCACCAGGCCGTTCTTCGTTGCCAGCAGCAGGTAGGGCGCGTCGTCATAGGCCCGCAGGGTCATCACCTGGGCGATCCGCTCGTCCGGCAGGAAGGAGAGCAGCCCGGCGACGTGGCCGCCCTTTGCGTCGCGGCCGGCCTCGGGCAGCTGCCACACCTTCGATCGGTAGACCCGTCCCATGTTGGTGAAGAACAGGATCCAGTGGTGGTTGGTGGTGGCGAACAGGTGCTCCACCTCGTCGTCGGTACGCAGGGACGCGCCCCGCACGCCCTTGCCGCCCCGCTTCTGGGTGCGGTAGAGGCTGGACGCGGTGCGCTTGGCGTAGCCGCCGTGGGTGATCGTGACGATCATCTCGTCGTCGGGGATCAGGTCCTCGTCCGACAGGTCGCCGTCCGCGGCGATGATCCGGGTACGGCGATCGTCGCCGTACTTCTCCACGATCTCGGCCAGTTCGGTGGAGATGATCTGCCGCTGCCGCTCCTCGTTGGCGAGGATGTCCTTCAGGTCGGCGATCAGGATCTCGTACTCGGCGAGCTGATCGACGATCTTCTGCCGTTCCAGCGCGGCCAGCCGGCGCAGCTGCATGTCCAGGATCGCGGTGGCCTGCAGGTCGTCGATCGCCAGCAGATCCTTCAGGCCCTCGCGGGCCTCCTCGGTGGTCTTCGAACGGCGGATCAATGCGATCACCGCGTCGAGCTGATCCAGCGCCTTCACCAGGCCGCGGTAGATGTGCGCCTTGGCCTCGGTCTCCTTCAGCCGGAACGCCGTCCGCCGCTGGATCACCTGAATCTGGTGCCGCACCCAGTGGCTGATGAACTGATCCAGGCGCAGCGTGCGCGGCACGTCGTCCACCAGGGCGAGCATGTTGCAGCCGAAGGTGTCCTGCAGCTGGGTGTGCTTGTACAGGTTGTTCATGACCACCCGCGGCTGCGCGTCCCGCTTCAGCACGATCACCAGGCGCTGGCCGGTGCGGCTGGAGGAGTCGTCGCGGATGTCGGCGATGCCGGTGAGCTTGCCGGACTTCACCAGTTCGGCGATCTTCACGGCGAGGTTGTCCGGGTTGCACATGTAGGGCAGCTCGGTGACGACCAGGTTCGTCCGTCCGGCGCGATCCTCTTCGATGTCGATCACCGCGCGCATCACCACCGAGCCACGGCCGGTGCGGTAGGCGTCCTCGATGCCCTTGCGGCCCACGATCAGCGCGCCGGTCGGGAAGTCGGGGCCCTTGATCCGCTCCATGGCGGCCTCGAGCAGCTCCTCCTTAGTGGCCTCCGGGTTCTCCAGGTACCACTGGACGGCCTCGGCCACCTCGCGCAGGTTGTGGGTGGGGATGTTGGTGGCCATGCCGACCGCGATGCCGGTGGAACCGTTGACCAGCAGGTTCGGGAACCGGGCCGGCAGCACGGTCGGCTCCAGTTCCTTGTTGTCGTAGTTGGGCTTGAAGTCGACGGTGTCCTCGCCGATGTCGCGCACCATCTCCATCGCCAGCGGGGCCATCCGGCACTCGGTGTACCGCATCGCCGCGGCCGGGTCGTTGCCCGGGGAGCCGAAGTTGCCCTGCCCGGCCACCAGCGGTGCCCGCATCACCCAGTGCTGCGCCAGCCGCACCAGGGTGTCGTAGATCGCGGAGTCGCCGTGCGGGTGGTAGAGGCCCATCACGTCGCCGACGATCCGGGAGCACTTGTTCCAGCCCCGGTCGGGACGGTAGCCGCGGTCGTACATCGCGTAGATCACCCGGCGATGGACGGGCTTGAGCCCGTCGCGGACGTCGGGCAGCGCGCGTCCCACGATCACGCTCATCGCGTAGTCGAGGTAGGAGCGCTGGATCTCGACCTGCAGGTCGATCTCCTCGACCTTGCTCAGGGTCGGCGCCAGACCGGTGTCGACCACCGCGTCGGCGCCCTCGCCGTCAAGCGCGGGGCCGTCCATCGGATCGTTGGGGCCGTCGATCGGGGTGTCGCTCATCTGTTGCGTACCTTCTTCTATCGGTCATCCCCGCGAAGGCGGGGATCTCGAGTCTTCAGTTGTGGGGGAGATTCCCGCCTTCGCGGGAATGACGAAGAGGGGTCGGGAACACCTACACGTCGAGGAAGCGGACGTCCTTGGCGTTGCGCTGGATGAAGCCGCGGCGCTGTTCGACGTCCTCGCCCATCAGGATGGTGAACATCTCGTCGGCGGCCGCGGCATCGTCCAGGGTCACCTGCAGCAGGGTGCGCTTGTCGGGATCCATCGTGGTGTCCCACAGGTCGCCGGCGTTCATCTCGCCGAGGCCCTTGTAGCGCTGGATCGGGTTGTTGGTCGGCGCCGGCAGCTTCTTGCCGGCCGCGATCCCGGCGTCGCGCAGCGCGTCCCGCTCGGCGTCGGAGTAGGCCAGTTCGTGCGGGGCGTTCGTCCAGCGCAGTCGGTACAGCGGCGGTTGGGCCAGGTAGACGTAACCGCCGTGGATCAGCGGCTTCATGAACCGGAACAGCAGGGTCAGCAGCAGGGTGCGGATGTGCGCACCGTCCACGTCGGCGTCGGCCATCAGGACGATCTTGTGGTAGCGCAGCTTGTCGATGTCGAAGTCGTCCTGCACACCGGTGCCGAGCACGTTGAAGATCGCCGAAACCTCGCGGTTCTGCAGGATCTTGTCCAGCCGGGCCTTCTCGACGTTCAGGATCTTGCCCCGGATCGGCAGGATCGCCTGGGTGCGCGGGTCGCGTCCACCCTTGGCCGAACCGCCGGCGGAGTCACCCTCGACGATGAAGACCTCGCACTCCTTGGGCTCGGTGGAGGAGCAGTCGGCCAGCTTGCCGTACTCCCCCGCCCCGTTCAGCAGGCCCTTGCGGGAACGGGCCAGATCGCGCGCCTTGCGGGCCGCGACCCGGGCCTGGGCGGCGGCCTGCGACTTGCGGACGATGTCCTTGCCCTCGGACGGGTTCTTCTCCAGCCAGTCGCCCAGCAGGTCGTTGACCACCCGCTGCACGAAGGAGCGCGCCTCGGTGTTGCCCAGCTTGGTCTTGGTCTGGCCCTCGAACTGCGGCTCGCCCAGCTTCACCGAGATGATCGCGGTGAGGCCCTCGCGGATGTCGTCGCCGGAGACCCGATCCTCCCGCTTCTTGATCATGCCCCAGGCCTCGCCCCACTTGTTCACCGTGTTGGTGAGCGCGGCGCGGAAGCCCTCCTCGTGGGTGCCGCCCTCGTGGGTGTTGATGGTGTTGGCGAAGGTGTGGACGCTCTCGTTGTAGGAGGTGTTCCACTGCATCGCCACCTCGAGGCTCATCTGGTCGTCGACCGCGTCGATGGCGATCACCGACGGGTGGATGACGTCCCTGGAGCCGGTGAGGTACTTGACGTAGTCGATCAGGCCGTCGGCGTACTGGAAGGTCTGCTCCCGGACGGTCTCGATCTCGTCGGTCTCGGGGTTGTCGGCATGCTCGGGACGCCGGTCGATCAGGGTGATCGACAGCCCCTTGTTGAGGAAGGCCATCTCGCGGAACCGGGTGGCCAGCGTCTCGTAGGAGTAGACCGTGGTCTCGAAGATGGTCGGGCTGGCGTAGAAGGTGACCGTGGTGCCGGTGCCCTCGGCAGGCTCGAGCTGGGCCAGCGGGGCGTCCGGATCTCCCAGGGTGAAGGACTGGCTCCACCGGTAGCCGTCGCGCCGGACGTCGGCGGTGAGGCTGGTGCTGAGCGCGTTCACCACCGAGACGCCCACGCCGTGCAGGCCTCCGGAGACCTTGTAGCCGCCGGTGCCGAACTTGCCGCCCGCGTGCAGCTTGGTGAGCGCCACGGTGAGCGCCGACATCTTCTCCACCGGGTGCTCGGCGACCGGAATGCCACGGCCGTTGTCGGTGACGCGGATGCCGCCCTCTTCCAACAGCTCGACGGTGATGGTGTCGCAGTAGCCCGCCAGCGCCTCGTCCACCGCGTTGTCGACCACCTCGTAGACAAGGTGGTGCAGGCCGCGTTCACCGGTGGAGCCGATGTACATGCCGGGCCGCTTGCGGACGGCCTCCAGGCCTTCCAGGACGGTGATCGCCGACGCGTCGTAGCTGCCTTCGGCAACGTGAGCGGCTTCCGCGGCACTGGCCGCGGTTGCGGTTGGCTCTTGTGTCACTGAGGTTTACCCTTCGGACGTGAGAACGGCCACCAGCTGGCAAGCAGTGGCGGCTCGGTCAGGAACAGACCAAGTCTAGCGGATGAGGCCCGCCTTCCGGGGGAGCGGAGCCCAGGATTCGGCCCTCAACGGCCCGATTTGCCGGTGCGGAGCCGCTGGCAGGCCCCCGCGTAGGGGCAGGTACGCCTCCCGGGGGCCCAGACCGTCAAATCGCCGAAGTCGCTGCTCGAGTCAGTGATACTGACGAACCGGGAAGCCGGCTGCCCTCACCTGCCACGGCAGGTCGAGCCGGAGCCCATCAGCCATGGCCCGGGGCCGCTCGCCGACCGGCAGACCGCTCAGACCTCGACCTCGGTGTGGTCACCCACCCACAGGGTGTGGAAGGTGCCCGGCTCGTCGACCCGGCGGTAGGTGTGGGCACCGAACAGGTCGCGCTGCCCCTGGATCAGGGCGGCGGTGGAACGCTCGGCGCGGAGCCCATCGAAGTAGGCCAGCGAGGAGGCGAAGGCCGGCGCCGGGACGCCGTGCAGCGCGGCCTCGGCGACCACCTTGCGCCAGGCCGGGAGGCCGGTGTTGACGACCTCGGCGAAGTACTCGTCGCTGATCAGCAGCGGCAGGTCGGGGTCGCGCTCGTAGGCCTCGGTGATCCGGTTCAGGAACTGCGCCCGGATGATGCACCCGCCCCGCCAGATGCGCGCCAGGTCACCGCGCTTGATCGCCCAGCCGTAGAGCTCGGACGCCGCGGCGATCTGGTCGAAGCCCTGGGAGTAGGCGATCACCTTGGACGCGTACAGCGCCTGGCGCACCTCCTCGATGAAGGCTGCGCGATCCTCGACCTGCCAGGGCTCGGTGGCTGTGCCGAAGGCCGCGCGCGCGGCCTCCCGTTGCGGCAGCCCGCTGGAGAGCGCGCGGGCGAAGGTCGCCTCGGCGATCCCGGTGATCGGGATGCCGAGCTCCAGTGCGTTCTGGACGGTCCAGCGTCCGGTGCCCTTCTGACCGGCCTCGTCCACCACGATGTCGATGAACGGCCGGCCGGTCTTGGCGTCCGTCTGCGACAACACCTCGGCGGTGATCTCGATCAGGAAGGATTCCAGGTCGCCGGCATTCCATTCCGCGAAGATCTCGGCGAGCTCGGCCGGGGTCGCGCCGAGGCCCTTGCGCAGCAGATCGTAGGCCTCGCCGATCAGCTGCATGTCGGCGTACTCGATGCCGTTGTGCACCATCTTGACGAAGTGGCCGGCGCCATCGGGGCCGATGTGGGTGCAGCAGGGCACACCGTCGACCTTGGCGGAGATGTCTTCCAGGATCGGGCCGAGTTCCGCGTATGCCTCGACCGTACCGCCGGGCATGATCGCGGGGCCGGTGAGCGCGCCCTCCTCGCCGCCGGAGATGCCGGAGCCGACGAAATGCAGCCCGGCGGCGCGTACCGCGGCCTCGCGCCGGATGGTGTCGGGATAGTGTGCGTTGCCGCCGTCCACGATGATGTCGCCTGGCTCCATCAGCGGCACCAGCGCGTCGATCACGGCGTCGGTGGCCTTGCCGGCCTGCACCATGATGATGAGCTTGCGCGGCCGCTTCAGGCTGGCGACGAAACCCTCCAACGTCTCGGACGGGACGAACGCACCCTCCGACCCATGCGCGGCGATAACCTCCTCGGTACGCGCCCAGGTGCGGTTGTAGACCGCCACGGTGTAGCCGTGGTGGGCGAGGTTCCGCGCCAGATTGCTCCCCATCACCGCCATCCCCACCACACCGATGTCGGCGGTGGCGGTGGTGTCGGAAACCGGTGTGGTCATGGTCGCTCCTCGTTTGGTCGCTCTCGGCTGTCGATGCAGTCCAGGAACCAATCAACCAGCCCAGCGGCGAGGGAGCAACCGGTTGCCCATGGTTGCCCGCGCCTGGCCCGGGCCTCCAGGCTCCCGAGAGCGACGGCAAGGGCCTCGCCGACCACTCGGCCGGGTCGCTCCGTCGACTTTCAGCCGCGCCTTCGCGCCCCCCGGACGGGCGAACGCCGACATCGCCGCGCGGCGCAATGGCGTAGCGGGCACGCGGGTTTGCTGAGAGCATCGGATCAGGCCAGACCGACCCTTTGCTCAATGAGGTGAGAGCCATGCAGTTCCGTGAAGACGCGCAATGGTCCTTGGTCGTTCCGACCAGCATGGGCGTCCGGTTGACGCCGGATGCCGGCCAGAGCGTTCATACCTCCGGCCGGTTCATGCTGGAGGCGACCTCGGCCGAGAGCAATGTCGCCAGCATCTCTTCCTCCCTTGGCCTGCCGGCGAAGGTGCTGACCCGCTTCGTGGCGGGCAGCCCGATCTCGTCGCTCATCAAGGCCAACCTGCGCGCCCGTGGCCTGGCGTACGAAGGCCCGGACGTACCGCAGGGCGGCGCGTGGGGCTACCGGCATCAGATCAACATCGCCGACTCCGGCTACGGCAACCGCGGCCCACGGGTCTGGAACGACCGGGCCGGCGAGGTGGGGTGCACGCTCGCCGTGGCCGACTTCGACACGGAGCGGCTGTTCGGTGCCGAAGGGGTGTCCATCCTGCACCTCTCCGGGCTGATCGCGGCGCTGTCGCCGCAGACCAGCACACTCTGCATCGAGCTCGCCCGGATCGCCAAGGCGCACGGCACCGCGATCAGCTTCGACCTCAACTACCGTGCCTCGTTCTGGAACGGCCGGGAAGAAGAGCTGCGCTCCGCTTTCGGGGAGATCGCGAGCCTGGCCGACATCCTGATCGGCAACGAGGAGGACTACCAGCTCGCCCTGGGCATAGCTGGTCCGGAAACCGGCGGCGAGAGCCTCGCCGAGCAACTGGATGCCTTCGCGTTGATGATCGACCGGGTTCAGGTGCGGTATCCCGGTGCCCAGGTCTTCGCCAACACGCTGCGTGAGGTCCTCGACGCCAACCGGCATCTGTGGGGCGCCGTCGTGCGCTCCGGTGACAAGCTGTGCACGGTTGCCCCACGCGAGATCGGTGTGCTGGATCGGATCGGCGGCGGCGACGGCTTCGTCGGCGGTTTGCTCTACGGTCTGCTGCGCGGCTGGTCGATCGAGGACGCCACCCACTTCGGCTGGGCCAGCGGCGCGTACGCGGTCACCTGCCTCACCGACTACGCCAGCCCGGCCGACGAGGCTGCCATCTGGTCGATCTGGGAGGGCAACGCCCGCGTCGTCCGCTGAACCGGGCCTGATCATCCGGCGGACGTGGGTTCAGCCGTAGGTGTCGCGGGGCCCCCGGCCCGGGACGGAGCGCCGGCCCTTCTTCCAGTTCGGGGCGGTGGGGCCGACGACCAGCACCCGCTCGACGGTTCCCTGGCCGAGCTGGTCGTTGAGCCGGGCGACCAGTTGCGGCGCGATCTCACGCAGCGAGGTGGCCCAGGTGGTCGACTCGGCCCGGATGGTGAGCACCTTGTCGGCGAACGACTCCGGCACCGAGTGCGCGGCGTTCACCTCCCCCACCAGGGTCGTCCAGCCTCCCAGCAGGTGGTGGAGCTTGACCTCCGTCGACCAGCCCTGGGTGTCGATCACATCCTTGAGCAGGTCGCCCAGGGGTTCGGGGCCGTCGTTGGCCGGCTTGGCCGACCGCTTCCGCGGGCGGGGCGGCGGGGCGGCATCGCCGCGGGCGGCGCGGGCCACCTGCCGGGCGACATCCAGCCCCTGCGGATCGTGCTCCGGCGTGCTCACGACTCGCCCTCCCCGGCCGCGCTGTCCCCCGCCTCGGGTTCGGGAGCGGCGGCCTGCGAAGCGGGGACGGGGTTGTGCCCGAGCTCCACCGTGTAGTGGCGGCCGCCGAGACTCGCCGGGACGTCGGCGCTCACGGCCGCGGTGATCAGCACCTGCTCGGCCGAGGTCGCCACCGCCGCGAGCCGATCGCGGCGCACCTCGTCCAACTCGGCGAACACGTCGTCGAGGATCAGCACGGGCTCGACGCCGTCCTCCCGCAGCAGGCCGAACGATGCCAGCCGGAGGGCGAGCGCCAGCGACCAGGATTCCCCGTGCGAGGCGTAGCCGCGCGCCGGCAGCCCTGAGAGCGTCAGCGCCACATCGTCGCGGTGCGGACCCACCAGCGAGAGCCCGCGGGCGATCTCCTCGCCGCGCCGCTGCCGCATCCGTTCCAGCAGCAGCTCACCCAACTCCGCCCGGGTGAGCTGTGTCACCGCCCTCGGGCCGCCCTCGTCGCCACCGGTCTGTGATTCGGCCCCCGGCTCCGAGAGGTCAGCGGCCGTGGGCAGGGAGGACGACTGGTAGGCGGCCTCGGCCAGGTTGCGAGTCGGCGCGATGCCGGCGTAGGAGGCCTGGAGCAGGGGGGTCAGGTCGGCCAGCGTGGAGAGTCGGGCCTCGACGATCTCTGCTCCGAGTTGGGCCAGCTTCTCGTCCCACACTCCCAGCGTGGATTCAGCATCGGTGCCCCGTGGGCCGCGTCCGGCCAGGGATTTCAGCAGGGTCGAGCGTTGCTTCAGCACCCGGTCGTAGTCGGCCCGGACGCCCGCCAGCCGCGGCCAGCGAGCAGTGAGCAACTCGTCGAGGAACCGCCGACGGGAGGACGGGTCGCCCTTCACCACGGTCAGGTCCTCCGGCGAGAACACCACGACGCGGAGCGCCCCCAGCAGGTCGCGCGGGCGTTTCAACGGCGCCCGGTTCAGGCTGGCGCGATTCGCCTTGCCCGGAATCAACTCGACCTCGAGCAGCAACTGGCGAGGATCGTCCGCCCCGGCCTGGACGCGGGCACGCACCCGGGATCGCTCCGCGCCGAAGCGCACCAGCGGGGCTTCGCTCGCGACCCGGTGCGAGCCCAGGGTCGCCAGATACTCCACCGCCTCGACCAGGTTGGTCTTGCCCTGGCCGTTGGGGCCGGTGAACACCGTGACGCCCGGCTCCAGCGGAACGTCGACCACCGGATAGGACCGGAAGTCGACCAGGTTCAGGTGGGTTACGAACACCGGCTCACCCTCGACGCTTCGGCAGCCCCGGACCCTTCGACAGGCTCAGGGATCCGGAGGTCACCGCGCCGCGGCGGTTGCGTCCGCGGTCGCCTGGGTGTGGTCGACGGGCAGGCGCATCAGCATGATGACGTGGCGGTAGTCCTCCCGCGGGTCGCCGTCGATCTCGTCCAGGCCCATCAGCAGACAGGGCTTGCCCGGCGCGGTGAACGAGAACTGCACGTACGGAGCGTCCAGCGCCGCCAGCGCATCGGAGATGTAGTGCGGGTTGAAGCCGGCCGCGGTCATCGACAACCCACCGCCGGTGACGTCCACCACCACCGCCTCGAGGGCTTCCACGGCCTGGGCCTGGTCTCCGGTCGCCGCCTCCAGGGTGATCGACCCGTCGCCGATCAGCATCCGCAGCGAGGTGTTGCGCTCGGCCACCAGGCCGACGCGCTTGACGGCGGCCTCGACCTCGGCGGTGTTCGCCCGGACGGTGACGGTCGGCTGCACGTTCATCAGATGCCGCACCTTCGGGAACTCGCCATCCAGCAGCCGGGTGGTGATCTCGCGGAGGCCGGCGGCACCGGTTCCCTCGAAACCGATCAGCCCGTCGCCGGTGGCCGCGCTCGACAGGCTGAGCGTGATGTCGGTGCCCGAGGTCATCGAACGGGCGGTCTCGGCGAGCACCCGGGCCGGAACCAGGGCGGCACCTTCGGTGCGGGTGCTGCGCGGATTCCAGGGCAGTTCCTTCAGCGCCATCCGGTACCGGTCGGTGGCCAGCAGCGAGAGCGTGTCGCCGTCGATCTCGACGCGGACGCCGGTGAAGACCGGCAGCAGTTCGTCGCGTCCGGCGGCGACCACGACCTGGCCGACGGCCCGGGCGAAGTCGTCGCTGGGGATGGCGCCCGTCGCGTCGGGCATGGTGGGCAGCGCCGGGTAGTCGCCCACCGGCAGGGTCTGCAGGGTGAAGCGGGCGGTGCCGCAGACCAACTCGACCTTGGTGGCGTCGGAGGTCAGCTCGACCGGCTTGTTGGGCAGGGAGCGGGCGATCTCGGCCAGCAGCCGGCCGGAGACCAGCACCACGCCGTCGTCGGTCACCTCCGCCTTCACGGTGACCTGGGCTGAGGTCTCGTAGTCGAAGCTCGACAGCACGACCTCGCCATCGCCGGCTCGCAGCATCAGACCGGCGAGGATGGGCACGCTGGGCCGGGTGGGCAGGCTGCGGGCAGCCCACTGGACAGCTTCCGCCAAGACGTCGCGCTCGAGTCGGATCTTCACTGTCGCTCCCTCTTCGTTGGTTGCTCGATCATATCGGCGTGAGCCGACGGTTGGGGTGGTTCAGGATATGCCAGAACCGATGTCCCCAGACTGTGCATGGGATGACTTTGAAGGTTTGGAGGATGAATTACATTCCGTCATCGTCATAGCGGGTGTGGATCCGGTGGACAACCGGCGTTTCCGCTGGTGGTTCCGGGATCGGGGCGTGGACGAATCCTGTGGAGAACGAAAAATCACACGGGGAGGATTTGCGGACGACGATCCGGACTCCAGCTGGTTTCCACAGCCCCACCCGGTTTTCCACAGCCTTCCCCACAGATTTCGGCGGACGAAGGACGGGATTCGGCTGAAGGAAAGAGCGGTACCCGACCGCGACGAGATGGGATCGGTGGCAGTGATTGGCGTCCCGCTTCGACGAGCGCGGGATGACGGGTGGTTGCGAGGATCCCGCGCGGACATCGTCGATCAGCGGTACGGCGCGATCCGAACGTCAGCTGGCCGCGGCCTGGCGGATGCGGTTGGTGAGCTCCGTCATCTGGTTGAAGACGCTCCGCCGCTCCCCCAGCAACTGGTGGATCTTGCGGACGGCGTGCATGACCGTGGTGTGATCGCGGCCGCCGAAGGCCTGCCCGATCTTGGGCAGCGAGAGATCGGTGAGCTCGCGGCACAGGTACATCGCCATCTGCCGGGCGGTGACCAGCAGATGGGTCCGGCTCGTGCCGCACAGGTCGTCCACGCTCACGTCGAAGTAGCTGGCGACCGCGCTCATGATCATCGCGGCGGTGATGGTGGCCTCGCCGCCTTCGGGGATCAGATCCTTCAGCACCACTTCGGCCAGGGCGAGGTCGACGTCCTGGCGCTGGAGGCTGGCGAAGGCGGTCACCCGGATCAGCGCACCCTCCAGCTCGCGGATATTGGTCTGGATGCGGCTGGCGATGAACTCCAGCACCTCCGGGCTGGCGTTCAGGCCCTCGGCCGCCGCCTTCTTGCGGAGGATGGCGATCCGCGTCTCGAGGCTCGGCGGCTGGATGTCGGTCATCAGCCCCCACTCGAACCGGCTGCGCAGCCGCGGTTCGAGCGCGGCCAGCGACCGTGGCGGACGGTCGGCCGTCAGCACGATCTGCTTCTCGGCGGTGTGCAGGGTGTTGAAGGTGTGGAAGAACTCCTCCTGGGTCTGGATCTTGCCGTCCAGGAACTGGATGTCGTCCACCAGCAGCACGTCCACGTCCCGGTAGGCGCGACGGAACTCCGCTGTGCGGTTCTCGGAGATGGAGTTGATGAAGTCGTTGGTGAGCTCTTCGGTCGAGACGTACTTCACCCGCACCCGGTCGTAGTAGCTGCGGATGTAGTGGCCGACGGCGTGCAGCAGGTGGGTCTTGCCCAGCCCGGAGTCGCCGTAGATCATCAACGGGTTGTAGGCCTTCCCCGGAGCTTCGGCGACCGCGGCGGCCGCGGCGTGGGCGAAGCGGTTGGAGTCGCCGATCACGAAGGTCTCGAAGGAGTACTTGGGATTGAGTCGGTCGAAGCCGGCGTGACGGTTGATCGTCCGGGACGGGGCGGTGTCCGTCGCTGTTGGCTCGGGCGTGGGCTCGGCGGGCTCGGGCATCGTTGTGGATGCCTCGGGATCGATGGTGATCGCGAGCTGAATCGGCCGTCCCAGGTACTCACTGAACTGGGCCTCGAGGGCGGAGCGGAGCCGGGATTCCACGCGTTCGCGGGTGTATTCGTTGGCGACGGCCAGGATCAGCAGCGAGTCGTGCAGCGCGACCGGATGGGTGCTGGAGAGCCAGCCGCGAACCGACGGTTCGGATTGTCCCCACACATGGGCCCAAGCTTGATCGAGGGATTCACTCCCGTTCCCGAAACCGGGATCGATCAGCTGTGACATGTGCTTCCCTCACGCAACTACCTCTATCGAGCAATGCTGTCCACAGCGTTGTCCACAGACTGTGCACGGACCTGGGCGATACGGTCTCGCGTCCTCCCAGGTAGCTCAGAGCAGACTAGAGAGCGTCCTGTGGCGTTGGCAAACCCGATTCGACAATCTTAGGACTCATCGGCGTGTCGGCTCGACTCGTGACCACGGAACCCTCGGGTTTGCCGCAGGCCGCCCTCGGCACGTATCGTTGGTCAGTCGCTGTCGTGGCGACACCTCGTGCGTCCAGCGTGGGCGCATCGGTTCTGAGCAGGTATCGATCAGGGAGCATTCGCGTGAGCAAGCGCACTTTCCAGCCGAGTAACCGGCGTCGCAGCCGCACCCATGGCTTCCGGCTCCGGATGCGGACGCGCGCCGGCCGCGCCATCATTTCCGCTCGTCGTAGCCGGGGCCGAGTCCGCCTCGCCGGCTGACCGGTGCTGCCCGCCGCGTCCCGGCTGCGAACGCCCCAGGAATTCCAGGCGACCATGCGCCAGGGGGTGCGTTCGGGACGACCGTGCGTGGTGGTACATGCCCGCCCTCGGACGGCACCGCCGTCGAAGGCGGGCTTTGTCGTGTCCAAAGCCGTAGGTGGAGCAGTTGTACGCAATCGCGTCAAGCGCCGGCTGCGGCACCTGGTGGCTGCCGAGTTCGGTCGGCTGGAAACCCCGATCGATCTCGTGGTGCGCGCGCTGCCACCGGCAGCCGAGGGCGATCTCGCCGGCGACTTCGGTTCGGCCCTGAACCAGTGCCTGCGAAAGCTGGCGGCATGAAGTACCTCCTGATCGGCCTGCTGAAGGTCTACCGAGCGGTGATCAGCCCGCTCTACGGCAACGTGTGCAAGTACTACCCCTCCTGCTCGGCCTACGCACTCGAGGCGGTCACCGTCCACGGAGCGGTGAAGGGAAGCTGGCTGGCGGCCCGCCGGCTGGGCAGCTGCCACCCCTGGTCGCTGGGCGGCTACGACCCCGTCCCGGGGACGCCGGCCGCCGCTGCCTGGGCGGCGGAACAGGCGGCGAAGGCCGCAGAACCTACTGACCCGAGCGGGTCAGCGCAGCAGTCGGTTGCTGCTCGTCCAGACGTCTGCTGCGCGGCAGAGACGTCGTCTAGCGTGAGGTGAGATTGGTGAACCTGTTGCCACTGCTGCTGCCGATGGACATCTGGTCCGACATCGGCGGCTTCTTCAACACCATCATGCAGCCGTTGTACTGGGCGGTCTCCAGCGTGCTGGTGGCCTTCCACTGGTTCTTCAGCCTCTTCCTGGATCCGGCCTCCGGCATCACCTGGGCGCTGTCGATCATCCTGCTGACGATGATGATCCGCACCCTGTTGATCCCGCTGTTCGTCAAGCAGATCAACTCGGCTCGCAATATGCAGTTGCTCGGCCCCAAACAGCGGGCCCTGCAGGAGAAGTACGGCCACGATCGGGAACGTCTCGGCCAGGAGACGATGAAGCTCTACAAGGAGGAGGGCGTCAACCCGATGGCGTCCTGTCTGCCGCTGCTGCTGCAGATGCCGATCTTCCTGTCGCTGTTCTGGGTGCTCAACAACGCCGCCCGCGGCGAGGCGATGGGCGTCTTCGCCGATCGTCCCGAACTGATGGAGTCGCTGCGGCACGCGACCCTGTTCGGTGCGGAGATCTCCGGCACCTTCTGGCCCATCCCCGCCACCGGCTGGGGCTCCACCCAGACCCTGACCGCCATTCTGGTGGTGGCGATGACGGGGGTGCTGTTCGTCACCCAGCTGCAGCTGATGCGCAAGAACATGCCGCCGGAGGCGCTGACCGGCCCGATGGCGCAGCAGCAGAAGATGATGCTGTACCTCTTCCCGTTCATGTACCTGTTCATGGGTGTGAACATCCCGATCGGCGTGCTGATCTACTGGCTGACCACCAACCTGTGGAACATGGCGCAGCAGTACATCCTGATCCACAACAACCCGGCCCCGAACACCCCGGCCTACGTGGACTGGGAAGAGCGGATGCGCGCCAAGGGCAAGGATCCGGACGCGATCGTGGCCAAGCGCCGCGGGCGGGGCAAGCGGCCCGCCCCCAGCGCCAATCACGACCCGAACAAGGTCGCTCGGCAGTCGTCGGGCTCGTCCCCCAGTGGGCGGAGCACTCCCGCCGCAGGCACGACGGAGCCGGACGAGACCGACGCCAAGCGCACCGTGGTGCGTCGGCAGCAGCCCACCCGCAACAGCCGCGCCCAGCGCAAGTCCTGACCCCATGAACCCCCGGGGCTAACCCGGCCGCCAAGGAGAGATGAAGTTGTCCGAAGAGACGATGGTGGAGACCGTCGAGGCTGACGCCGACGACACCACGACCGAACCGGCGGAGGCCGGCCGTTCGAAGCGCGAATCGGCGCTGGAGAACGAAGGCGAGATCGCCGCCGACTACCTCGAAGAGCTGCTCGACATCGCGGACCTGGACGGCGACATCGACACCTACACCGAAGGCGGGCGCGCGCATGTCTCGGTGCTGACCGATGCGAACCTGCTGGTCGGCAAGGAGGGCGAGGTGCTGGAGGCGCTGCAGGAACTCGCCCGGCTCGCCGTGATGACCGAGACCGGTCACCGCAGCCGTCTCATGCTGGACATCGCCGGCCACCGGGACAAGCGGCGGACGGTGCTGCAGGAGCTGGCCACCACCGCGATCGCCGAGGTGCGCGAGACCGGTGAGCCGGTGCGCCTGGCCCCGATGAACCCGTTCGAGCGGAAGATCGTCCACGACGCCGTCGCCGCGGCGGGGCTGGTGAGCGAATCCGAGGGCGAGGAGCCGCGCCGGCGAGTCGTCGTCCTGCCGCAGGCCTGAGCCGATGGACGAGGCAACGATTGCCTCGGTCTTCCCTGGCGGCGAAGAACAGATCAATCGCTATGTCGATATATTGGCAAGTCGAGGTATTGACTGGGGTTTGATCGGCCCCCGCGAGCGCGACCGGTTGTGGGAGCGACACGTCCTGAACTCGGTGGCGCTGGGATCGCGGATTCCGTCCGGTGCCACGGTGGTGGACGTGGGCAGCGGCGCGGGGCTGCCAGGCATCCCCCTGGCGATCCAGCGTCCGGATCTCTCGGTGACGCTGCTGGAGCCGCTGCTGCGCCGGGCGAACTTCCTGAACCTCGCGGTCGACGAACTCGAGCTGGCTGATCGCGTCCAGGTGGTTCGTGGTCGCGCCGAGGAGCATCGCTCCCGCTACGACATCGTGACCTGCCGGGCGGTCGCGCCACTCCCCCGCCTGCTTGGCTGGTGTCTTCCCTTGGTTGCACCCGGTGGTCGGTTGATCGCCCTGAAGGGCAGCTCCGCCGCCGCCGAGGTGCTCTCCGCGAAGGACGATCTGCGACGCCTACGAGCCAAGGCATCGGTGCTGGAGCTGCCGATCCGGGGCCTGCCCGATGAGTCCACCTGGGCGATCGAGGTGTCCCGCTAGCTCTCCCTGCTGCCGGTCTGGGCCAAATCGTGTCCGTTCTTCTTGCGCGATCTCCTCCCTCCGACCGGGAGGTTGTGGGCGGTCGCCTGCGGTGCGTTGTGCTCCGGGCTCCGGGGACACCGGTCGGGCGACCCTGAGGGTGCTGTCAGGCGGCGACCTTGCGTTCGTTGGTGTGGAAGTGTTCTTTGACGTCGCCCGACCGGTGTCCCGCTCCGCCCTTTTCCGGCGCGTTTGCTGGGAGTGCTGGCTGTCCGGTGGAGACCCCAGGGGGTTGCGTAGGTGGGTGCGTGGGCCGCTTTGGAGGGCGAGCGTGGGGCATCGCGCCCCGGTTGTCTGGACGCAGTTGGCTCGGCGGGAACAGGGGACCTGGACGGGATCAGCAGTGAGGAGGCGCGCTCGTCGAGGACTCTTTGCGTTTGGCGGGCAGGCATTCCGGACCTTCTGCCGTTACGCGGGGATCCGCACCCCCGCGGTGAGCGAGGCCCTACTGGAGATTTCCACGCGACGAGAATTCAGTTCACAACCTGACAGCCCAGTGATCACCTCGTTAGCCGATCACCTCTCCGTGAAGCTCGCAGCTACGCGGCGGCGCGGATCCGCCGCTGGTGGCATCTCGATGGCGGGGAGGCCGGCCGCAAGCAGGCGAACTCGGACGAACTCCGGTGAGTAAGGAACTGAGCCCTCAGGACGGCGGCAAGGACGCACAGCTACTCGGCCCAGTGGGGCCGACTCCACCCCAGGTCTTCCCACTCCCCCGTTGGGTGGGCACTGACCCACGCCGCACTAGCTCTAGGAACCCGCTACTAACTCCGCTGACCCGCCCAGGTGACAACGCGCTCAACCAAGAACGCAACGTCAGGGGCGGAGCGGGAGATCGGTCGGGCGACGTCAAAGAACACTCGCACACCGGCGAACGCAAGGTCGCCGCCTGACAGCACCACCAGGGTCGCCCGACCGATCTCCCCGGAGCCCGCACCCAGGTCCCCACGCCACCGAGTCACGTGACGATTGCCCGCCCGAGCCCAACTGCCGCCCCACCCGCCCGACGAGCTATCCTCATGTTTCACGTGAAACGCGTCAGTTGAGGAGCCTTCTTCGTGTCGTCCACTTCCCCGGGTCCACGCCGTGCGGCGTTCGATGTACCAGAGTTCGCCGAGCCAGAAGAGCTGGAACCGGACGATCTGGACGCCGATGTTTCACGTGAAACGCCCGGAGCGCTTCCCCGACCGCGTCGCACTCGCACGCTGGTGGTGGCGAACCAGAAGGGCGGGGTGGGCAAGACCACGACCACGGTGAACCTCGCCACCGCGTTGGCGCTGGGTGGGCTGAAAGTGCTCGTCATCGACCTGGATCCGCAGGGCAACGCGTCCACCGCCCTCGGGGTGGAGCACCACGAGGGTGTTCCGGGAACCTACGAAGTGCTGACCGATCAGACGGCGATTGCCGATCTAGTGCAGTCATCGCCGGAGGCGCCGGGGCTGTGGGCCCTGCCGGCCACCATCGACCTGGCGGGGGCTGAGATCGGACTCGCGGCCGTGATGGCGCGGGAGAGCCGCCTGCTGCATCAGCTGGAGGTCTTTCTCGCAGCCCATGCCTTCGACTACGTCTTCATCGACTGTCCGCCGTCGCTGGGCCTGCTGACGCTCAACGCGCTGGTGGCGGCGGACGAGATCCTGATCCCGATCCAGTGCGAGTACTACGCGTTGGAAGGGGTGACCCAACTGCTGCGCACCATCGACCTGGTCAAGGGCGCGATGAACGACGGGTTGCGCCTGACCACCGTCGTGCTCACCATGTTCGACGCCCGAACCCGCCTGTCGGCTCAGGTCGCCGACCAGGTGCGGGAGTACTTCCCGGTGGAGACGCTGAGCACGGTGATCCCGCGCTCGGTACGCGTCTCCGAGGCGCCCAGTTACGGCCAGAGCGTCGTCACCTACCACCGGGCCTCAGCCGGGGCACAGGCCTATCTGTCCGCTGCAGAAGAGATCGCACACCGCGCAGCAGCGGTGCTCGCCGAAGGAGACCCGCGATGACCACCGCCAAACCTCGCTCGGGCCTGGGCCGCGGCCTGGGCGACCTGCTACAGCGCACCGATCCCGAACTCGCGTCGCGAGCGCCGGCATCCGCGCCACGGGTGCCGGAGGGATCCCGCTTCGAGGAGATCGGGCTGGAGGCCATTCAGCCCAACCCCAGGCAGCCTCGGACGGTCTTCGACCAGGACGACCTCGACGAACTCTCGGCCTCGATCGGCGAGTTCGGCCTGCTGCAGCCCGTGGTGGTGCGTCCGCTCGGGCAGGGCCAGTACGAGCTGGTGATGGGGGAGCGCCGGCTCCGCGCAAGTCAACAAGCCGGTTTATCGACAATTCCCGCCATCGTTCGTCCCACCGAGGATCACGACCTGCTGCGGGACGCGCTGCTGGAGAACCTGCACCGAGCCCAGCTCAACCCGCTTGAAGAGGCCGCCGCCTACCAGCAGCTGCTGGACGACTTCGGCTGCACCCAGGAGGAGCTGGCGCGGCGAATCAAGCGTTCCCGGCCGCATATCTCCAACACGATCCGGCTGCTGCAGCTGCCGACGCCCGTGCAACGACGGGTAGCTGCCGGCGTGATCAGCGCCGGTCACGCCCGGGCGCTGCTGGCGCTGGAGTCGACGGAGGCCATGGAGCGGGTGGCCAACCGGATCGTCGCCGAGAACCTGTCCGTGCGCGCCGTCGAAGAGCTGGTGGCGGTGGGAGAACCAGGGGAGCGGCGCGCCGCGCGCGTTCCACGGCCGAAGTCGGTATCGCCCGAGGCCCAGGAGCTGCAGGAGGAGCTCACCGATGCCCTGGACACCAGAGTCACCGTGACCGGCAGCGGCAAGCGCGGCAAGATCGTCATCGAATTCGCCGGCACTGAGGACCTCAATCGACTCAGAAACCTATTGCTAAACAGATAAATAGGTTTGTCGATAAACAGACTTATCGAAGACGCGTCAAGCCGACGCTACGCCCGCCGCACGATCAGCCCGAGGTGGCCAGGGAGCAGCCGCACCGCGCCAGGATGCTGGCGGAGCGATCGAGCCAGTTGCCGGCCGCGGTGGAGCGCGTCCCGTTGTGTGAGGCGAGGAAGGCGAAGGTGAGCACCTGTCCGTCCTTGGTCGTGACGTAGCCGGCCAGCGCGTTCACCTTCTTCAGCGAGCCGGTCTTGGCGTGGACGGCCTTGCGTCCACCCTTCTCCGAGGGGTCGTCGAACCGGTTCTTCAGGGTGCCGTCAACGCCGGCGACCGGAAGGCCCTTGACCACGTCGACGTATTTCGGGCTGCTCAGCGCGAAGCCGACCGAGCGTGCCAGCACCGAGGGCAGCACCTTGGTCTTCGAGGACAGCCCGGAGCCGCCGTCGATCTTCATCCCCTTGCCCCACAGCTCCTTGCCCTTCAGCCACGCGGTGACGGCTGCCGAGCCGCCGGCGAAGCTACCCGCGCGGTCCGTGGCGGTGGCCACGTGGCGGGCGAGCATCTCGGCCGCCACATTGTCGCTGTAGCGCAGCATCCGGCGCACCATCGTGCCCAAGCGCGCCGACTCCACCGCGGCTACCACCTTCGCCCCCTTCGGGGCCGAGGCAGCGCCGGTCAGACTCACCGTGAATCCCTTGGCTCGCAGCTTCTTGGCGAACAGCTTCGCGGTGGACTTCGCCGGGTTCTGGTAGGCGGCACCGCCGCTCTTGCCGCCGTTGACGGTGAGCGACATGATGCGCGGGGTGTACGACGCCCAGGTCTTCTTCCAGCTGGAGGAGTAGCGGGGCCCACTGAAGCGCGGTGCCGAATAGGTGAGCGTCACCTTCTTCACCCCGGCCGCCTTCAAGGCCTTCGCGGTCGCGGCTACGAGGTCGGTCAGGTTCGCCTTCTTGGCCGGGACGGTCGACCGCCCGCTGGTGAGGTAGGGATCGCCGCCGCCGACCAGGGTGAGCTTCCCCCGCTTGGCGCTCACCACCTTGGTGGTGAAGGTCCGATCCGCCCCCAGGACGTCGATGGCCGCCAACGCGGTGAGGATCTTGGTGGTGGAGGCCGGAACCATGAGCCTGTCGCGGGCGACGATCGGCTTGCCGTCGGCGGTGTAGACCGCCCAGGCGGTGGTGAGCTTCTTCTGCGACGGCTTCGCGAGCTTGGACGCCAGGAGGTTGCTGTCCAGGCTCACCGGCGAGGCGGTCGGTGCCTGGGGTGTGGCGAGCGGAGCTGCGGCCACCGGCGGGGCGAGCAGCGCCGAGCAGGCCAGGCCCAGGGCGAGCAGCAATCCGATCAGGCGATGTCGACGCATGCCAGCGACGGTAACCCGGGCGCCGAGTCGGAGGCCACCTCGTCCACACCCTGACTCAACCTCAGCTTGAGAAGTGAGGACGCGGCGCGGGCATCGCCGCTCGTCGGCCCGGAGAGGCCTCAGCGCAGGTCGGCAGCGGCCTCGGCGGCGGCGAGCCTCGCCTGGACGTCCTTGCGGGCGTAGTGCTCGGCGACGAAGGAGAGGAACGGAATGGTTCCCGCCAGTGCGATCAGGATCAGCCGTCCCCACGGCCAGTGAACCCGGCGGCCCAGGTCATAGGCGGTGATGATGAGCACCATGTACAGCCAGCCGTGCGGCACGCCCGTCCAGGTCACCACGGCGCCGTTGTCGGCGAAGTACTTCAGCGGCATCCCGACCAGCACCAGCACCACCAGCAGCACGCCCACCACGTAGGCCATCACCCGGTAGCGCAGCAGGGCGCCGCGAATCTCGGGGATCCGCGCGGAATCGATGCTCGGCGTCTCGGCTGTGCTCACGACATCTCCTGGTCGATGGTCATCCTCACCGTACCCTGCCGGCCGACCGCGCGGACGAAGCGAAGCGTCATGAACATCGCGAAGCCGGCGAAGGCCCACCACTGCAGGGCATAGCCGTAGTTCTGCCAGGAACCCTCGCCGGTCGCCAGCGTGACCGTTGCCGGCTCCAGCCCCTGCTCCCGGGCGCTCTCGGCGTTCAGCGTGACGAAGCCGGGCACCAGCTGCTGCGGCCAACGCTGGGCGAGGCCGGCGAGCCGTACCGACCCATCCGGATCGTCGCTGCGCGGCTCGGAGGGCAGGAAGACCCCGACCACGTCGACGACGCCGGCGGGCGGCGGTGCGATGGGTCCCGATCCCTCACCCGACTCCGGGGCCGTGGTGCCCCGCACCACCGGCAGCACGCGACTGTCGCCGAGCTCCAGGGGAATGAGCACGCGCCCGTCGGTCAGCAGGAGCTGTTGGTCGGCCAGGAAGACGCCCGAGGCGCTCACCTGCCGTCCGTAGACATCTCCCACCGTGCCGTCGTCGCCGAGGTTCTCGAGCAGGGCCACCGGCGGCAGCGCGGCGCGTTCCTCGGCCGAGGCCTGCTCCTTCGACTCATAGACGCCCATCTGCCACAGCCCCAGCCACAGCATCACCACGGTCAGCGCCAGGCCGACGGCGCCGATGAGTCCCTGCTTGAGCCGAGTGGGCATGGCTCAGGATCGACGCGCCCAGGCGTTGTCGACCAACTGGGCGCACAACAGGCCGAAGTCGTAGCCGGCGGCCTCGACGGAGAGCGGCACCAGGGAGGTTTCGGTCATGCCGGGGGCCGAGTTGGTCTCGATGAAAACCGGCTGACCGTCGGCGTCGACAATGATGTCGGCCCGGGAGAGATCCCGCAGCCCCAGAACGCGGTGCGCGGTCACGGCCATCTCGGCGCAGGCCGCCGCCGCGTCGTCGCCGAGTTCGGCCGGCGCGAGGAAGCGGGTGTGACCGGCGGTGTACCGGGCGGTGTAGTCGTAGAAGCCGGATTCCGGACGGATCTCGACCGCGGGCAGCGCGACCTGCTCGCCGTCCAGTTCGACGACGGTGACCGCGACCTCGGTGCCCTCGACATACGGCTGAACGACGGCCACGTCCCCGTAGGAGTAGGCGGCCACGATGGCGGCCGGCAGATCGGACGGCTTGGTGACCCGGGTGCAGCCGAGCGCCGAGCCGCTGCGGGCCGGCTTGACCATCATCGGGAACCCGACCCGCTCGCCCAGGGCCCGGACCAGGTGGGCTGCCCCCAGCTCGCGGAACATGTCGTGCGGCAGGGCGACGGTCTCCGGCGTGCGCAGCCCGGCCTGCGCGACCAGCGGGCCGCCGATCGCCTTGTTGAAGGAGCGACGGCAGGCCGCGGGCGGCGATCCGACGTAGGGCACCTCGAGCAGGCTCAGCACCTGCTGCAGCCCGCCGTCCTCACCGACGCCGCCGTGCAGCATCGGGAAGGCGACCGGGTTGTCCAGGGAGTCGAGCAGATCGATCAGCCCCGAGGTGACGTCGGTCTCGACCACCTCGCGGCCGCGATCGCGCAGTGCCTGGGCGACCCGCCGCCCGGATCGCAGCGAGACGTCGCGTTCGTGGGAGAGCCCGCCGGCGAGCACAACGATCGGGCCGTGGCTGGTGGAGTCGTTCATGGTCATGCCTAACTGATGTCGGGTGCCGGGCCGGTGGTGAGATCGTGATGCCGGGCGGTGTCGAGATCGATGCCGAAGGTGCGGTGCATGTCCTGCTCGGACTTGATGACGTCGCCCAGCCGGCGGGTGCCCTCGTAGATGCGCTCCGGGGTGGGGAAGCAGAACGAGAGCCGCATATTGCGGCTGCCCAGGCCGTCGGCGTAGAAGGCGGTGCCGGGGGTGAAGGCGACCCGGGCGGTCACCGCGCGCGGCAGCATCGCCTGGGAATCGAGGCCCTCGGGCAGCGTGACCCAGACGAAGAAGCCGCCGGTGGGGTGCGTCCAGGTCGTCCCCTCGACCATGTGGTCGTTCAGCCCCTCGATCATCGCGTCCCGGCGGGCTCGGTACATGTCGCGGAAGGTGATGATCTGGTTGCGCCAGTCGAACTCTTCCAGGTAGGTCGCGATCGCGTACTGGCTGAACACCGGCGGGCAGAGGGTGGCGGCCTCCTGGGTGAGCACCAGTTTCTCGCGGACGGCGTGCGGTGCCAGCGCCCAGCCGACCCGGAACCCGGGAGCGAAGATCTTCGAGAACGAGCCCAGGTAGATGACGTGCTCGGAATCCATCGAACGCAGCGCCGGCAGCGGCTCACCCTCCAGGGCGAGCAGGCCGTAGGGGTTGTCCTCCAGGATCAGCAGATCATGCTCCTTGGCGACCGCGATGAGCTCGCGGCGGCGCTCCAGGGTCTGGGTGACTCCGCTGGGGTTCTGGTAGTTGGGGATCGTGTAGAGAAACTTCACCCGCTTGCCGGCCGCCTTGAGGCTGACCAGAGCTGCCCGCAGCGCGACCGGATCGAGCCCGTGGTCGTCCATCGCCACGTGCACCACCTGGCACTGGTAGGCGTGGAAGGTGCCCAGCGCGCCGACGTAGCTCGGCGCCTCGGCCAGGATCACGTCCCCGGGGTCGCAGAACACCCGGGTGATCAGGTCGAGGGCCTGCTGGGAGCCGCAGGTCACCACGATGTCGTCGGCGTGGGCCTGGATCTGCTCCTCGACCATCACCTCGACGATCTTCTCGCGCATGAACGGCTCGCCCTGGCCGGAGCCGTACTGCATGGCCTGGGTGCCGCGGTCGGCGATCAGCCGGTCGACCGCGCGGCCGAGGGCCTCGCGGGGGAGGTCGGCGATGTTCGGCATGCCGCCGGCCAGTGAGACCACCTCGGGCCGGTTGGCGACGGCGAACAGAGCTCGCACGGCCGACACCTGCAGGCCATGGGTGCGCTCGGCGTACGCGTCGACATAGGGGTCCAGCCGCGTATCGCGGCGGGACGGCTCAGGAAGGCTCACTACACCAGCATGCCGCACTCCCGCCCGAGGATGCGCTTCGCCCACCCCGCGGCGGCAGGACACTACGATGAAAGCCAGTGGGGACGTGGCCGGACGCGGCAACCGTCTCCGCTGGACGCGAGGAGTGACGATGGGCAGCCAGTCGTGGATCGGCCGGGCAGACCTGGCCGCCCTCGCCTGCCCCTACTGCGGCCGGATGGCCGACCCCAACGGCGAGGCGGCGGTCGCCGCCGAGCGGGAATGGGGCTTCGTCGGCGCCGGCCTCGCGCTGGACGGCGTACGGACGGCGGCGCTGCTGATCACCCCGATCCCCGACACCCGGGCGGCGATGCTGAGCTGTCTGTGGGTGGCGCCCGGCCAGGTCGGACGCGGCCGCGGCCGGCGGCTCGTGCAGGCGGCCGCCGCCGGCCTGCTCTCCCACGACGTCGAGGCGATCGTGGCCCGTGGCTCCCGGACGAAGGCGGATTGCGCGGCCCCGCCGGTGGACTTCCTGCGGGCGGTTGGGTTCTCCCGCGGGGTGGACGCGCGGCTCTACTCCTCGTTGCGTGCGGGCGGCGGCGCCCCGCGCCTCGGTCACCCGAGCGACCTCGACGATGCCCGGCTCAGCCGGCTGTGGCAGCTCGATCTCACCACGACGGTGACCATGCCGGAAGGGCTGCGGGGGATGGTGGATCGGTGGCTGCGAGCGCTGGGCCCGATCCGTCCCGAGCCGGCCGGACGCGTGACCAGGAACGGCGAGAGCTGAGCCGACTCGCGAAGTAGGCCCGTGATGGCCATAGACTGGGGTGTTCGGCTGGTGCGAGGAGAGTGCGAGTGGTGGAGCCGCTTCGGCGGGATGCCCAGACCTGGGCCTGCTATGTCCTGATCCTCGTTCTCGCGCTGCTTCAGGCCGGGCTCGGCGGATTGCTGCCCTACCTCCAGGCCGAGTTCGGGTTGTCCCATACCGTGATGAGCCTGCATCTGACGGCCCTGGCGACCGGCGGTCTGATCGTGGGGCTGTTCACCGAGCCGGCGCGCCGCCGGTTCGGGCGTCCGGTGCTGCTGGTTTCCGCCGGGGTGCTGGCCATCGTGGGCGGAATCCTCTTCGCCGCCGGACGGACGCCGCTGGTGACCGTCCCCGCCTGCACCGTGATCGGCGTCTCGGTCGGGATGGCGCTGGTGGTCAGCCAGTCGCTGCTGGTGGCCAAGTTCGGCGGCGCGGCCTCCCGGCTGATCGGGGAGTTCAACCTGGCCTATGCCCTCGGTGCGGTGGTGGCGATGTTCGGGTTGCCCTTCCTGGTGGCCAGCGTGCTGGGCTGGCGCGGGCTGCCCGTGCTGCAGACGATGCTCCTGGCGCTCTTCGTACTGCCCTGGGTGTGGCGTACCCGCGACCAGGCCCCGCCCGAGACCGCCGCGGCTGCCGGAGCCTCCGACAACGGCTGGCGACTGCGCCGGCCGTGGATGGCCTTCGTCGTGATGAGCCTCTGCGTCGCGGTGGAGTGGTCCTTCCTGTTCTGGCTGGCCACCTACCTGGTGGATGCCGCCGGCCACACGCCGGAGTCTGCGGCGATGGTCACCGCGGTGATGTGGGGGGCGGTGGTGGTCGGACGGATCGCCGGCACCGTGCTGCTGCCCCGCTTCGGTGCCACGCGCGTGCTGACCGGCTCCCTGCTGCTCGCGCTGGTGGCCACCGCGACCCTCCTGTACGCCGAGCACCTCGGGATCGCGCTGCTGGCGGCCGTGCTGTGCGGGGCCGCCTCGGCCAACCTGTTCCCCGCTGCGATCACCTTCGTGGTGAGCGGCTACGGGCCGCGCGCCGACGCGGCGGTGGCACGGGTCATGCTCTACAACACCTCGACGACGATCGGCTTCCCGCTGCTGCTCGGCTGGGGAGCCGACACCCTGGGGCTACGGACGGCCTTCTGGATCGTTCCGGTCGTCGCCCTGCTCGCCCTGGCGACGATCCGCGCCGCGGGCTCCTACCGCGTCGGCGCCGACGCGCCACCCAACTCCCTCAGCGGGTCGCGCCCGGTGGGGCGACCACTCCCCATCCACGAAGAAGTAGAGAACTAGGAGATCCATGTCCACCAAACTGATCATCGACACCGACACCGGCTCGGACGACGCGGTAGCGCTCGTTCTGGCCTATACCGACCCGCGGGTCGAGGTGCTGGCCACCACGGTGGTCTCGGGCAACGTCCCGCTGGCCCTGGGTCTCCAGAACGCGCTGTACACCGCCGAACTCTGCGGTTCGACGGCCCCTGTGTACGCCGGCGCCGACCGTCCGCTGCTCCGCGAGGCGGTGTACGCCCAGGACGTGCACGGCGCGGACGGCATGGGCGACATCGGCCTGCCGCTCACCGGACGGGTCCCGGCCCCCGGCCATGCCGCCGACGTCCTGATCGACCTGGCTCATCGCCACCCGGGCGAGATCACGCTGGTGACGCTCGGCCCGCTGACCAACCTCGCGCTCGCGCTGCGCAAGGATCCGGAGATCGCCGGGCTGTTCGACCGCGTGGTGATGATGGCCGGTGCCGGGGATCACATCGGCAACATCAAGCCGACCGCCGAGTTCAACATCTACGTCGACCCCGAGGCTGCCGACATCGTCTACACCTCCGGACTGCCGCTGGAGATGGTCGGCTGGGACGTCTCGCGCAAGGACGCCACCCTGACCGAGGCCGAGAACACGGCGCTGACCGAACTCGGCCCGTTGGGGGTGTTCTGCGCGGACATCCAGCGGCAACTGATCGTCTTCTGCCGCGAGGTGACCAAGGTGGACGGGATCGACTTCCCCGACCCGGTCACCATGGCCTACGCCATCGACCCGACCCTGGCCACCGAGGCGATCGACGCCTACGTGCGGGTGGAGACCACCGGCACGCACACCCTCGGCATGACGATCGTCGACCGGCTGGGGGTCCTGGGCGAGCAGCCCAACACCAGGGTGGTGCTGGCGGCGGATCACGACCGCTTCGTGGCGATGCTGCGAGAGGCCTGCTCCCGTCCGGTGGGATGAGGCCGGACGAGGAGGCATCGGCCACGTCCACCGATGACGGTGCGGTCCCTCCGGCCGCAGCGGCGTGTGGGGTGCGGCCGGGCTCCGCGTCACCGCTGACCCGCCGGGCGATGCTGGCGGCGACCGGCGGCCTGCTGCTGGCCGCCTGCGCGCAGTCGACCCCGCGTCCATCGGCCACGGCGTCCGGGCTGTCGCCCTCACCCGGCGGACCGGCTCCCACCCCGTCCGCGCGTCCGACGCCCCCTTCGCCGAGCCCGTCGGCCAGCCCGGCTCCGCCCGTCTGGCCGACTCGGGAGCAGCTCGTCCAGGAGTTCGCCGGCCGGAAGCCGAAGAAGTTCGGCATCGTCGTGCCCGGGGTGGTGAGTGAGGGACGCCGCGACATCGCGCTGACCTTCGATGCCTGTGGCGGTGGACGGCTGGGCAACGGCTTCGACGCCAAGCTGATCAAGCTGCTGGAAGGCCACGACGTTCCCGCCACGCTCTTCCTGAACGGGCGATGGATAGAGGCGAACCCCACGATCGCCGCCGACCTGGCGGCCAACCCCCGGTTCGAGCTGGCCAACCATGGCTGGGAGCATCGTCCCCTCACCGTGACCGGGAAATCCGCCTACGGCATCCAGGGCACCGCCGGCCCGGGCGAGGCCTACGACGAGATCGTGCGCGGAATCGACGCGCTGGGTGAGGTGACCGGAGAGCGCTCGCCCTACTTCCGCCCGGGCACCGCGTGGAGCGATGACGTCGCGGTGGAACTGGCTGCCCGGCTGGGGGTCTCGGTCATTGCCTTCACCATCAACGGCGACGCCGGCGCCACCGCCCCGAAGCGCGCCGTGGCCGCCAACTTCGGCAAGGCGAAGGACGGTTCGATCGTGCTCGCCCACTTCAACCGCCCCGAGCACGCGACGGCCGAAGGCCTGGCCAAGGCGCTCCCCAGGCTGCTCGACGCCGGCAGCGTCTTCGCCACCCTCACCGCCGCGCTCTCCTGAACGGCGTCAGCCGGGATGATCAACTCGATCGAAGGGAGCCTCAGCGTGCCGTGAGGACGAGCGGACCGTCCGCGGTGATGGCGACGGTGTGCTCGCTGTGGGCGCCACGGGAGCCGTCGGCCGAGCGCAGCGTCCAACCGTCCGGGTCGTAGCGGATCTGGCTGGTGGTCTCCAGCAGCCAGGGCTCGATGGCGATCACCAGACCCTCCGCCAGCTTCATTCCGGTACCGCGCAGCCCGTCGTTGGCGACGTGGGGATCGCCGTGCATCGTCCGTCCGACACCGTGGCCGCCGAACTGGGTGTTCACCCGGTAGCCGTTCCCGCGGCAGACACCGCCGATCGCGGCAGAGATGTCGCCGATGGAGTTGCCGACCACCGCTGTCTCTATCGCGGCGGCGAGCGCGCGCTGGGTGGTCTCGATCAGCGCCAGATCGGCCGGACGCGGGTCGCCGACCACGAACGAGATCGCCGAGTCGGCCACCCAGCCGTTCACCGAGACGGCGAAGTCGAGGCTGACGAGGTCGCCGTCACGAAGCCGATAGTCGTGCGGCAGGCCGTGCAGCACGGCATCGTTCACCGAGGTGCAGATCACCTTGCCGAACGGGCTGGAGCCGAAGGAGGGGTGGTAGTCGATGTAGCAGGATTCCGCGCCTGCCGCTCGGATCAGCTCATGGGCGCGGGCATCGATCTCCAGCAGATTCGTCCCGATGGCGACCTCCTGGCGGAGTGTCGCGAGGGTCTGCGCGACGAACCATCCGGCGGGCCGCATCTCCTTCAGCTCGGCCGGGGTGCGCAACTCCACCAGTGAGCGGACGGGCGTCCGGGCGACCCGGCGGCCGCTGAGCCGCCGCAACCGCCGGTTCAGAGGTACTCCTCCAGGGCGCGCACCAGCATCGCCTTGGTCTTGCCGCCCTGGAACTGCTTGACCACTTCGCCGCCGACGAAGATCTGGATCGTCGGCAGGCCCAGGATGCCGTAGGCGACCGCGGTCTGCGTGTTCTCGTCAGCGTTGAGCTTGTAGAAGCCGATCTTGTCGCCGTACTCGGTGGCGAGCTCCTCGATGATGGGGGAGAGCTGCTTGCAGGGCGCGCACCACTCAGCCCAGTAGTCGACTAGCACCGGCTTGGACGATTTGAGCACCTGATCGGCGAAGGTGGCGTCGGTGACATCGGCGACAGTGGCCATGGTTTTCCCTTTCAGTTCCAGATCATCCCGGTCGGCCCGGGATCTCGAAACGCAGCGGCTGCACGTACCGGCTCAGCCTACGGCGTCAGATCGACACCGCAGCGCTGGCGACGGGTGCCGCTTCGAGCGCGGCGAGGTAGCGCTCGGCGTCCAGGGCGGCCGCGCAGCCGGTGCCGGCAGCGGTGATCGCCTGCCGGTAGGTGTGATCCACCAGGTCGCCGGAGGCGAAGACGCCGGGCAGGTTGGTGCGGGTGCTCGGAGCGTCCACCAGCACGTAGCCGGCGGCGTCCAGTTCCACCTGGCCGCGCACCAGCTCGGAGCGCGGGTCGTGGCCGATGGCGACGAAGAGGCCCTGGACGGCCAGCTCGCGGGTGTCGCCGGTGACCGTGTCGGCCAGGGTCAGCGAGCTGATCGAATTCTCGCCGTTGATCGCGGTGATCACCGAGTTCCAGGCGAAGCTGATCTTCGGATCGGCCTCGGCGCGGGCGATCATGATCTTGGAGGCGCGCAACTCGTCGCGGCGGTGGATCAGCGTGACCGAGCGAGCGAACCGGGTGAGGAAGGTGGCCTCCTCCAGTGCCGAGTCGCCACCGCCCACCACGGCGATGTCCTTGTCGCGGAAGAAGAAGCCGTCGCAGGTCGCGCACCACGAGACGCCGCGTCCCGAGAGCCGGTCCTCGTCGGCCAGACCGAGTCGGCGGTAGCCCGAGCCCATGGCCAGGATGACCGTCCGGGCGGAGTAGGTGGTGCCGTCGGAATCGGTGACGGTCTTGATCGGCCCGGTGAGGTCGACCGCGGTGACGTCGTCGGTGATGATCTCGGTGCCGAAGCGCTCGGCCTGGGCGCGCATCGCGATCATCAGGTCGGGGCCCATGATGCCCTCGGCGAAGCCGGGGTAGTTCTCCACCTCGGTGGTGTTCATCAGCGCGCCGCCGGCGGTGAGGGCGCCCTCGAAGAGCAGCGGATTCAGGCTCGCCCGAGCGGTGTAGACGGCCGCCGCGTAGCCGGACGGGCCGGAGCCGATGATGATGACGTCGCGCACTTCAGACATGGCTTCCCTTGAGGTTGATGACTCTGGCACACCCTACCGAGGCTGGGCGAGCCGGACGAGACGGAAACGCCCACCACCCGTCCGGCTATTCCCCCGGGGGTATGCGGGCGAGCCGGGACTTCTCCTCAGGCGCCCTTCTTGCGCTTGGCGGGGGCCTCGTCCGCCCCCCTTGCCTTGCGCTTGGCGGCCGACGCTCCCTTCTGGTCGGTGTCCTGGCGCTCCCGGTTCTTCTCGATCGAGCGCTTCAGGGCCGCCATCAGGTCGATCACGTCCGCGTCGGTGTCCTGCTCCTCGCCCTGGGCGCCGAAGGTCTCCTCGGTGCTGGTCACCTCACCGGACTCGATCTTGGCGTCGATCAGCAGGCGGAGCTGGTGCTGGTACTCGTCCTCGAACGCCTCGGGGGTGAAGTCCGAGGAGAACTGGTCGACCAGGGTCTTGGCCATCTCGAACTCGGCATCGGAGATCCTCACGTCGGCCTCCAGGGCGGGGAAGTCCGGTTCGCGGACCTCGTCCGCCCACAGCAGCGACTGCACCACCAGCGCGTTCTCCCGCACCCGCAGCGCCCCCAGCCGGGTCTTCTGCCGCAGGGTGAACTTCACGATCGCGGTGCGCTGGGTGCTCTCCAGGGTCTTGTGCAGCAGCAGGTAGGCCTTCGCGGACTTGGAATCCGGCTCCAGGTAGTAGGAGCGCTCGAACATCACCGGCTCGATCTGGTCGGAGGGCACGAACTGCAGGATCTCGATCTCCTGCGAGCGTTCCGCGGGCACCGACTTCAAGTCGTCCTCGGTAAGCACGACGGTGTGGGTGCCGTCGTCGTAGGCCTTGTCGATGTTCTCGAACTTGATGACCTTGCCGCACACCTCGCATTTGCGCTGGTACCTGATCCGCCCGCCGTCGGCGTCGTGCACCTGGTGCAACCGCACGTCATGGTCCTCGGTCGCCGTGTAGGCCTTGACAGGCACGTTCACGAGCCCGAAGGCGATGGTTCCGCTCCAGATAGCCCTCATGCCTCCAGTGAACCAGCCCATTCCGCACCGCGGTATCCGTGGGAGTGCCCACCCCGCCGGCCTCCCCTCCCCACCCGCAGAAACCGGGTGATTCCGGCCAGCTGCCTGGATAGTCCAGTCACCGAGGCTGAATTGCCCGGTTTCTGTGAGAGGTGGGTTCGGTTGCTGGGAGAGGTGGGCCGGCAGCGGACCGCATGGCGGTGTTCGTGACAGTGCCCACCTGGGCTGTTCTCTCCCCCTTCCGGCCCGCAGAAACCGGGTGATTCGGGGTGGCTGCGTGGATAATCCACTCAGCGGGGCTGAACTGCCCGGTTTGTGCGGGGTTTGGAGTGGGAAGGGGAGGTGGGTGGCGGCTAAGCAGAACCAGAAGGTCAGGGTCGGTGAGCTGACCCTCCAGATCTCCAGCCTCGACAAGGTGCTCTACCCCGAGACGGGCACCACCAAGGCCGACGTGCTGCGCTACTACCTGGAGATCGCTCCGGTGCTGATCCCGCAGGCGGCCTGGCGTCCGGTGACCCGCAAGCGCTGGGTGGACGGCGTCGGAACCGCAGACGATCCGGGCAAGGCCTTCTTCCGCAAGGACATCGAGGCCGGAGCACCGAAGTGGGTGCCCACCGGCCGGATCACCCATTCCAGCCACACCAACACCTATCCGCTGGCCAACAACGCCGCGGTGCTCGCCTGGTTCGCGCAGCTGGCCGCGCTGGAGGTGCACGTCCCGCAGTGGCGGTTCGGGGTCAACGGCGTGCCGCGGAACCCCGATCGGCTGGTGATCGACCTGGATCCGGGCCCGGGCGCCGGGCTGGCCGAATGTGCGGAGGTGGCGCGCACCGTCCGGGCGATCTTCGCCGACATGGCGATGCATCCGGTGCCGGTCACCTCCGGCTCCAAGGGCATCCACCTGTACGTCCCACTGGACGGGCGGATGACCACCGAGCAGGCCTCCGGGCTCGCCCGGCAACTCGCGCTCGGGCTGGAGGAGAGCCTGCCCGAGCTCGTCGTGGCCAGCCAGAAGAAGACCCTGCGCGAGGGCAAGGTGCTGGTCGATTGGTCGCAGAACAACGGCGCCAAGACCACGATCTGCCCGTACTCGCTGCGCGGACGGAGCCGTCCGGCCGTCGCGGTACCCCGCACCTGGGACGAACTCGACGACCCCGACCTTCGGCAGCTGGAGTACGAGGAGGTGCTGGAACGGGTCGCCGCGGGCATCGACCCGATCGCCGACCAGGGCTGGGCCTTCGACCAGGCTCCCGGGGGTCACGACAAGCTGACCCGCTACCGCGAGAAGCGGGACGCCGACCGCACCCCGGAGCCGGTGCCGGCGACGCAGTCCAAGCGCTCGGCGGCGTCCGCTTCGTCGCCCAGCTTCGTCATCCAGGAGCACCACGCCCGCCGCCTGCACTGGGACTTCCGGCTGGAGCGGGACGGCGTGCTGGTCTCCTGGGCGGTTCCGAAGGGCCCGACCCTGACGCCGGAGCCGCACCGGCTCGCCGTCCAGACCGAGGATCACCCACTGGAGTACGGCAGTTTCGAGGGCGTCATCCCCAAGGGCGAGTACGGCGGCGGCACCGTCACGATCTGGGACAGCGGCAGCTACGAACTCGAGAAGTGGCGCGACGACGAGATCATCGTGGTGCTGCACGGACGCCGTGAGGGCGGGCTCGGCGGCCTCCCCCGCCGTTACGTGCTGGTGCGGACCGGCGGCGAGGGCGAGAAGTCGAGTTGGCTGCTGATCTTCACCAAGGACCAACCACAGACCGCAGACCGCCCGACCGCCATCCCTGCCTCCGCTGGAACGACCGAAGGGGCGGACGGAGGCTCGGACCTGCCCAGCCCGCGTGAGGGGGGCGGTCCGGGAACCGGGGAACTCCCGTCGCCGATGCTCGCCACCGTCGGAAGGCCGGGTGATCTCGACGACGGCGAGGAATGGGCGCTGGAGCTGAAGTGGGACGGGGTACGCGCGATCTGCCAGGTGGCCGGTGACCACGTCCGCCTGGTCTCCCGCAACGGCATCGATGTGACCGGGCGGTATCCCGAATTGGCCGAACTCTCCGAGGCGGTGCTGGCCGAAGCCGCCACCCTGGACGGTGAGATCGTCGCGCTCGATCGCCAGGGCCATCCGAGCTTCTCGCTGCTGCAGCAGCGGATGAACGTCGACCTCCGCCGGGTTCCGCAGTTGCGCGACTCGGTTCCGGTCACCCTGATGCTCTTCGACGTCCTCGCGCTGACCGTCGACGGCACCGAGCGTCGCCTGATGCGCACCCCCTACCGCTCCCGCCGCGAACTCCTGGCCGCCGCCGTCCGCGAGACCGACCACGTCCGGGTGCCGCCAACGGTTGCGGGCGACCTCACCGAGGCGATGGCGCGCAGTCGAGCGCGGCACCTCGAAGGGGTGGTGGCCAAGCGGGCGGAGTCGGTCTACCTGCCCGGCCGCCGCTCCGGTCAGTGGCTCAAGTTCAAGCACCGCACCCACCAGGCCGTGGTCGTGATCGGGTGGCGTATCGACGACAACGGCCGCTTGCGTTCCCTGCTGGTGGCGCTACCGGGCGCGGACGGCGAACTGCACTACGCCGGACGGGTGGGCTCCGGCATCGCCCCCAGCGCGATCGCCGAGCTGGAGAGGACGCTGCGGCCCATCGAGCGCAAGACACCTCCGGTACCCGACGTCCCGGCCGCCGAACAGCGCGATGCCCGCTGGGTGAGCCCCAAGCGGATCGGCGAGGTGAGCTATGCGAAGGTCACCCCCCAGGGACGGCTGCGCGAGCCGACCTGGCGCGGCTGGCGTCCGGATCTCGACCCGGCCGACGTGACCTGGGAAGCCCGCGCCGCAGACGAACGGGAGAGCTGATTCACAGGTGCGGTGAGCACGCCATGGGGATCTGGCGAGAGCGCCGGAATTCAGCGACGCAGCATCGCTGTCTCAGTATCTGGACGGGCTGAGGGGGCGTCCATGCGGCGGCGGTCGCAGGACGGACGCGGGCGCGACCGGTCGTGGCGCCGTCCCGCGCCTCTCTCGGTGACCGGGACGCCCGGGCAATCCGGATGTCTCCCCTTGTCGCGCTGCGGTGGGCGGGTCTTCTCCTGACACGCCGTGGCGCCGGGCTTCACAGCCGGCAGGCGGTGCCTCCGGGGCGCTCAGCCGGTGGTTCGAAGCGGCCCTGATCCTCGGCCCAGGCGATCGGGAATGAACCCTGCTCGACGGGTCCGCATGCCGTGCTGGGCTAGCATGACCGGAAAATTCCGCGAATTTGAGGGGGATCGTCAGCCAACGAGCGAACCGGAATGCCAGCGAACGACGACGACGACGAACGAAGCTGATAACTGGGGTGAAGAACGCTGAGTTTCCTGGAATTTCTGATTGACCGTAGTGACGACATGCTCGAACTGGGGCTGGAGCACGCCGCCGTCGTGGCGGTCTCGGTCGGGCTCGCCTCTCTGATCGGGATCGGGCTGGGGATCGCCACCTATCGGCGGGCTGGGCCGCGCGAGATCGCTCTCGCCACGACAGGCGCCTTCCTCACCATTCCCTCCTTCGCGCTGTTCATCCTGCTGCTCGGCCCGCTCGGACTGGGCTGGCCGCCCGTCGTCGTGGCGCTCACGCTCTACGGGCTGCTCCCGATCCTGCGCAACACGATCACCGGACTACGCGGGGTGGATCCGGCCATCGTCGAATCGGCCAAGGGCATGGGTCTGAGTCGCACGCAGCGTCTGCTGCGGGTGGAGTTGCCGTTGGCCTGGCCGGTGATCATCACCGGCATCCGGGTGACCACCCTGATTCTGCTAGGCATCGCTGCGATCGGATCGATCGTCAACGGGCCGGGCTACGGGGAACTGATCTTCACCGGCCTCGCCAGGGTGGGGACGCCCGTCGCGGTCAACCTCGTGCTCGCCGGCACGCTGGGCGTGGTCGTGCTCGCCGTGCTGTTCGACCTGCTGTTCCACGCCGTCCGCCGGCTCACGACTTCCAAGGGGATCCGATGACGATCGACACCAGCCAGCTCCCGATGCGGGTCGACGAGCCCGAGCCGAAGGTCAAGATTCGCCTGGAGAAGCTCACCAAGCGCTATGCCGATCAGCGCCGCGACGCCGTCGAGCAGCTCGATCTCGACATCCACGAGGGCGAGATCGTCGTATTCGTGGGGCCTTCCGGGTGCGGAAAGACCACGACCATGAAGATGATCAACCGGATCATCGAGCCCACCTCGGGCCGGATCATCCTCGACGGCGAGGACGTCACGGCGATCAACCCCGACGCCCTGCGGCGGCGGATCGGCTACGTCATCCAGCAGATCGGGCTCTTTCCCCACCTGACGATCGGCGAGAACGTCGCGACCGTCCCCAAGCTGCTCGGCTGGGATGCCAAGCGGATCGATGCCCGGGTGGACGAGTTGCTGGAGATGGTGAACATGCCGCGGGCGACCTACCGGCATCGCTATCCCAAGGAACTCTCCGGTGGCCAGCAGCAGCGGATCGGCGTGGCCCGCGCACTGGGTGCGGACCCCGAGGTGCTGCTGATGGACGAGCCGTTCGGGGCGATCGACCCGATCACCCGCGACCGGCTGCAGAACGAGTTCCTACGGCTGCAGTCGGAGGTGAAGAAGACCATCGTCTTCGTCACCCACGACATCGACGAGGCGATCAAGATGGGCGACCGGATCGCGATCCTGCAGCAGGGTTCGCGGATCGCCCAGTACGACACTCCGGAGCAGATCCTGACCGCTCCGGCCGACGACTTCGTCGCCGAGTTCATCGGACGAGGTGCATCGCTGAAGCGCCTCAACCTCACTCGGGTCTCCGAGGTCGAGTTGCGGCCCTGGCCGACCGTCACCGCCGACACCCCGGTGGCCGAGGCGATGAGTCAGCTCCGCGGAGTCGAGCAAAGCGCGCTGCTGGTGGTCGACCAGGAGAACCGTCCGCTGCGCTGGATCAGCGCCGAGGACCTGCGGCGGGCGTCCGGCCGGCGGCTCGACCAACTCGGGGTGGAGCCGCGCGCCGTGGTGGAGCCGCACGCGACGCTCAGCGATGCTCTCAACGAGATCATCACCGCGCGGTATGTCGTCACGCTGGTGGTCGACGGCCGGGGCCGGCTGCTGGGCGTGGTGGACATCGATCAGATCAACGAGGTGATCCGCACCATGCGCGCTTCGGCACTGGCTCAGGCCCGAGCCGGCCTGGAGGACGACGCATGACTACCCCCATGAGCACCCCCATGAGTGCCCAGACAGCCACCGCCGTCCCGGTCGCCGGTGCTCCGGCCGCCCCGGCGCGGCGGAGCCTGGCCGGCTACCTGATCACTCCGATCGCGCTGGGCGTGGTGTGCCTGGCGCTGTACCTCTGGATCGCCGGCCGGGAACTGGATTCGATCGAGGCCCGTTCGCTCAACGCCCAGCGGTTGGGCACGGCGCTGTGGCAGCACGTCCAGCTGGCCGCGGTCTCCACCCTCGCCACGCTGGTGATCGCCATCCCGGCCGGCATCCTGCTGACCCGCCCGGTCACCCGGCGGATCCGGCCGGCGATCATCGGCGTCCTCACCCTCGCTCAGGCGGTCCCCACCATCGCGATCCTCGTGCTGCTCGCGGTGGGGTTCGCCTTCCTCGGGTTCTGGGCGGCGATCGTGGGCCTGGTGCTCTACGCGATCGTCCCCGTGCTGCTGAACACCATGGTCGGCCTGGAGCAGGTCGACCGCGCCGTGCTGGAAAGCGGACGGGGCATGGGCATGTCCAAGCTCACCGTGCTGGGACGCATCGAGCTGCCGCTGGCCGTCCCGGTGATCCTGGCGGGTATCCGGACCGCCCTGGTGATCAACGTCGGCACGGCCACGCTGGCCAGCTACATCAATGCCGGCGGGCTCGGCGACATCATCGTCGCCGGTCTTTCCACCAACCGGTTCACCGTGCAGTTGGTGGGGGCGACGCTCACCGCGGTGCTGGCGCTGCTGATCGACTATCTCGCCGGTATCGCCGAAGACGTGCTCCGCCCGCGGGGGCTATGACCCCGGCCATGGTTCTCCCCGGACTTGGTCAGCGGGCGCCACCACGCGGCGGCTGCTGACCAAACCGGCGGCTCTGCCGCCATCTCGTTCCAAGGAGACACCCATGAAGACCACCACCATCCGATCGCTAGCGATCGCCGCGACAAGTGCCGCCCTGCTGCTCGCTGCGAGCGGCTGCGGCTCCGACACGGGCTCGGCCGGCGGCGACGGCGAACTCGCCGGCGCGCAACTGACCGTCGGATCCAAGGAGTTCACCGAATCCATCATCCTCGGCCAGATCACCGCGCTGGTGTTCGAGAACGCCGGTGCCCAGGTCACCGACCAGACCGGGCTGCAGGGCAGCGCCACCGTCCGCGAAGCGCTGATGAGCAAAGAGATCGACATCTACTGGGACTACACCGGCACCGGCTGGGTGAACATCCTCGGCAACTCCTCGGAGAACCTGCCGGAGGATCTGTTCGCCGCCGTCAAGGAGGCCGACGCCGCCAATGGTGTCGCCTGGCTGCCGCCGGCCAACTTCGAGAACGCCTACCGCCTCGCCACCAGCCAGGCGCTTGCCGCCGAGCAGGCTCTCGCCACCACCTCCGAGGCGGCCGCCTTCGTCGGCGCCAATCCCGGCCAGGGCAGCATCTGCGCGGCGAGCGAGTTCATCAACCGCGACGACGGCCTGCCCGGGCTGGAGGCCGCGTACGAGTTCGCGTTCACCGAGGTGGTCGAACTCGACTTCAACCTGATCTTCACCCAGGTCGGCACCGCCTGCCAGTTCGGCGAGGTGTTCTCCACCGATGCCCGGATCATCAGCAACAACCTGCAGGTGCTGGACGACGACCGTAACTTCTTCGTGCCCTACCAGGGCGCCGCGACGCTCCGGCAGGAGACCCTCGATGAGCATCCCGCGATCGCCGACCTGCTGGCCCCGGTCAGCCAGGCGCTGACCGAGCCGGTGATCACCGAACTCAACGGCAAGGTCGACAACGACGGCGAACGCCCCCGCGACGTCGCCAAGGACTGGCTCACCGAGCAGGGACTCATCGGCTGATCCCGACCCGGCTGCCACACGCCACCTACCGCTGGCCCCGCCGCCGATCCGGCTGGGACATCGTCCGCCGCTGCCAGGCGACGGCGATCGGGGCCAGCGAGCGGCGGCGGACGGTTCGACCCGACTCCTCACGGGCCTGCTACTCCTGGCGGAGCGCCTCGATCACGTTCAGGCGGGCGGCCTGGCGGGAGGGGCCGAGGGCGGCCAGCCGCCCGAAGACCAGACCGACGACGACGGTGACCAGCAGGCCGTCCCAGGGGAAGGCGTAGGGCATCTGCCAGCCGATCGCCGACATCGCCGC